>Ga0206965_10226_pt1 | contig 17370 bp, 11 predicted proteins | sample Alteio_BWOrgHeat_26_FD_152973 | JGI IMG/M metagenome (GOLD analysis project Ga0206965, IMG submission 152973) | Enriched cells from forest soil in Barre Woods Harvard Forest LTER site, Petersham, Massachusetts, United States -... | ecosystem: Environmental > Terrestrial > Soil > Temperate forest >...
CCTCCACTAAAGGGGCTATTGAATATCCGGATTTCCTGGAAATCCAACTTAAATCCTTTAAGGACTTTTTTCAATTAGAGACTACTTCTGATAATCGGGAGAAGGAGGGATTGTTTAAAGTTTTTAATGAGAATTTTCCTATCTCGGATAGTAGGAATAATTTTATTTTGGAGTTTTTGGACTATTTTATAGATCCTCCAAGATATTCGACTGATGAATGTATTGAACGGGGTTTGACGTATAGCGTTCCTTTGAAGGCTAAGCTGAAATTGTTTTGTACGGATCCTGAACATGAGGATTTTGAGACCATTATTCAGGATGTTTATTTGGGAACGATTCCTTATATGACCCAGAAGGGCACGTTTATTATTAATGGTGCTGAACGGGTTGTGGTTTCTCAATTGCATAGGTCGCCCGGGGTTTTCTTTGGGCAGAGCCGCCATGCAAATGGGACGAAATTGTACTCTGCTAGGGTGATTCCTTTTAAGGGTTCGTGGATGGAATTTGCTACTGACATCAATAATGTCATGTATGCTTATATTGATAGGAAAAAGAAGTTTCCGGTAACGACTTTGTTGCGGGCTATTGGCTTTGAAACTGATAAAGATATATTGAGTATTTTTGGACTTGCTGATGAATTAAAAGTTAGTAAGGCTGCTTTGAAGAAGGCTGTTAACAGGAAACTGGCAGCGAGGGTTTTGAAGACTTGGATTGAAGATTTTGTTGATGAAGATACCGGAGAAGTTGTTTCAATTGAGAGGAATGAAATTATTCTTGAGCGTGAAACGATTTTGGAGGATGATCATATTGATTTAATTATTGATTCTGGTGTTAAGACTGTTATTCTTCATAGGGAGGATGCTAATGCAGGGGATTATGCTATTATTTATAATACGCTGCAAAAGGATACTTCGAATTCTGCAAAGGAAGCAGTTGAGCATATTTATCGTCAATTACGTAATGCTGAACCGCCTGATGAGGAGACTGCGCGTGGAATTATTGATAAATTATTCTTTAGTGATAAGCGTTATGATTTGGGTGAGGTGGGGAGATATCGTATCAATAAAAAGTTGAATATTCAGACTCCGATGGATGTGAAAGTTTTGACAAAGGAGGATATTATTTTGATTATTAAATTCTTGATTGAATTGATCAACTCTAAGGCTATTGTTGATGATATTGATCACTTGAGTAATAGGAGGGTTCGTACTGTTGGGGAGCAATTGTATGCTCAATTTGGTGTTGGGCTTTCTAGAATGGCAAGGACTATTCGTGAGCGTATGAATGTTCGGGATAATGAAGTTTTTACTCCTGCTGATTTGATTAATGCGAAGACTCTTTCTTCGGTTATTAATTCATTCTTTGGGACGAATCAGTTATCTCAATTCATGGATCAGACGAATCCTTTGGCGGAATTGACTCATAAGAGAAGGTTGTCTGCTCTTGGACCAGGTGGACTTTCAAGGGAGCGTGCCGGTTTTGAAGTTCGAGATGTTCACTATACGCACTATGGTCGTTTGTGTACTATTGAGACCCCTGAAGGTCCTAATATAGGTTTGATTTCTTCGCTTTGCGTTTATGCTAAGATTAATAATCTTGGTTTTATTGAGACTCCTTATAGAACAGTTACCGATGGTGTTGTAGATGTTAAGAAGGATGTTATTTATTTGACTGCTGAGGAGGAAGATAAGATGATGATTGCGCAGGCAAATGCTAAGATTGATGAGAAAGGGAACTTCCTGACTACTCGTATCAAGGCGCGTTTTGAAGGCGATTTCCCTGTTACAGAACCAAAGGCTGTTACCTTGATGGACGTTGCGCCGAATCAAATTGCTTCTATTGCGGCTTCTTTGATTCCATTCTTGGAGCATGATGATGCTAACCGTGCTTTGATGGGATCGAACATGATGCGGCAGGCTGTTCCTTTGTTGAAGCCTACTGCCCCAATTGTTGGGACTGGGCTTGAAGGAGCTGTTGCGAGAGATAGTAGAGTATTGATTAATGCAGAAGGTGATGGTGTTGTTGAGTTTGTTGATGCTAATGAAATCACCATCAAATATTCTCGAAACGATGCCGAACGTTTGATTAGTTTTGATGATGATACTAAGACTTATAGATTAACCAAGTTCCAGAAGAGTAATCAAAGTACTTGCATTAATCTGAAACCTATCGTTGTGAAAGGTGAGAAGGTGAAGCGTGGTCAGGTTCTTTGTGAAGGTTATGCTACTCAGGCAGGGGAATTAGCATTGGGACAGAATCTGAAAGTTGCTTTCATGCCTTGGAAAGGTTTTAACTTTGAGGATGCTATCGTTATTTCTGAACGCGTTGTTCGTGATGATATTTTTACTTCCATTCACATTGATGAATATAGCTTGGAGGTTCGTGATACCAAACGTGGTATTGAAGAATTAACGGCTGATATTCCAAATGTTAGTGAAGAAGCTACTAAAGATTTGGATGAGAACGGTCTTATCAGAATCGGTGCTGAAGTTAGTGAAGGTGATATTCTGATTGGAAAAATTACCCCTAAGGGTGAGACTGATCCTTCACCGGAAGAAAAATTATTACGTGCTATTTTTGGCGATAAAGCCGGTGATGTTAAGGATGCTTCATTGAAGGTTCCGCCGTCTGTCAAGGGAATGGTTATTGACAAAAAATTATTCTCAAGAGCAATCAAGGATAAGAACCAAAAGATTGATGAAAAACCAATGTTGGCTAAGTTGGATACTGAATATAACCACCAGGTTGCGGAATTAAAATCTAAACTTATTGATAAATTATTGGTGTTGATTAGCGGCAGGGTTTCACAGGGTGTGAATAACGTTTTCAAGGAAGTCATTGTTCCGCGTGGCGTGAAATTCACTCATAAGATTCTTTCTGAAATGGAATTTGCCAATATTAACCCTGCTCGCTGGACTACCGATAAGGAAAAAAACGATCAAATAAAAATCTTATTCCACAACTATAATATTCGTTTGAATGATATCAGTGGAATTTATAAAAGAAAGAAATTTTCAATTACCGTTGGTGATGAGCTACCTTCCGGAATCGTTCAGATGGCGAAGGTTTACATTGCAAAGAAAAGAAAATTGAAAGTGGGTGATAAAATGGCTGGTCGTCACGGAAACAAGGGTATTGTTGCGAAAATCGTTCGTGATGAAGACATGCCTTTCCTTGAAGATGGTACTCCGGTTGACATCGTGCTTAACCCGCTTGGCGTACCTTCCCGTATGAATCTTGGGCAGATTTATGAAACCGTTCTCGCGTGGGCAGGGCAGAAGATGGGCGTGAAATTCGCTACCCCGATTTTTGATGGAGCGTCTGTTGCGCAGATTGACGAAGAAATCAAGAAAGCCGGTCTTCCGGAATTTGGCAGCACTTATCTTTATGACGGCGGCACAGGTCTGAAATTCGACCAGCCGGCGACAGTCGGTATTATTTATATGTTGAAACTGGGTCACATGGTTGATGACAAGATGCACGCCCGTTCTATCGGTCCATATTCTTTGATTACACAGCAGCCATTGGGCGGTAAGGCGCAGTTCGGAGGTCAGCGTTTTGGTGAAATGGAGGTTTGGGCTATTGAAGCATTCGGCGCAGCGAATATTCTCCAGGAATTATTAACCGTGAAATCTGACGACGTTATCGGTCGTGCTAAGGCTTATGAAAGTATTGTCAAGGGCGAAAACATGCCAAATCCGGGTGTTCCTGAATCATTCAATGTTCTTTTGCATGAATTGAGAGGGTTGGGATTGAAGATTACTTTGGAGTAAGTTTTTCTTAAAAAAATGAACTACGGAGCAATAAATATTGATATTGAAACGATGGGCGGAACCCCTGTTTTTACGGGAACACGGGTTCCTGTCCAATCATTGTTTGATTATATTGAACAAAATAATTCCAAATGACCACCCCGATATACATATCAAATTCCAAAATGATGCCGTCAAGCAGCCATTTTTTAGGTATAAAAAATGAGTGGGTTGACCTAAAAAGTCATTTTTTAGGTATAATAAGTCATTTATTATATATAAAAAATCATTCGTCAGGTATAATAAATGGCTGGTCAGGTATAAAAAATCGGACGATCTGTATAATGAGCCATTTATTATGTATAATAAATCAGTTTTTAGGTATAAAAAGTCAGTTCATATACCTAAAAAGTCATTGGGTGGACACTAAAATATTCCATAATACACTAATAATCAATACTAATATAAAAATTAAACCTTAAACCTATGAAAAAATTAAACCTTGAAAAGAAAATTTCAGCAAAAGAATTTGCTGAAGATTTATTAAAAATTGGATATAATATTAATCCAAAAACAGGAATTATCGAACGAATAGAACGTACTCAAAAGATGATTATCGGGATGGTAATTGTGAGCGTTGTTGATTTTGTAAAAGGTCCTGAAGATGAGTATGCTGACCAATTAGATAATTTTGCTGTGGAATTGGCAAAGCCTGAAATGCAAGCCCAATATGGGTATGATGATGCCTTCAAAGAGGAGGCGGCTGCCGATGCTGCGTATAATCGTTATGGTTATACCAAAAGAACGACGGTAGCTCCTTATGTGCATGCCTGGACGGCGAAGAAAAATGAAATTCGCAAAGGAACCGGCATTACTGTTACTGCTTTTAAATCCGGTGTTGATGTCGTAATTGATGCTCCGCCAACTGAAGTGCTGCCGGGTAATGAGCTTCGTTTTCGTACGAAAGCGCAATGGTTGAAGGATCAGACAACATTAACTACAGAGGCTTCTGAAATTGCTTTGGGAATTTCTACTGCTCACAAAAGCACTGACACCACTGGAATTAAACCTGATTTGAGTTATGAATTGGTTTCTGGTGGTCACCCTCAATTAAAATATACCAGACATAGTTTTCAGGGAATTCAATTGAAAGTTGACCGTGGCGATGGACATGGTTTTGTTTGGTTGGCAGAGCCTGGAAATGTAACTTATACGGACAATGCTACGCTGCCTCCGGTGGGAAATGCTTTTGTTTGGAAATACATTGCAATTTATAAATTGGATGATGAATTAATAGGAGATTGGTGCGACCCGATTTCTGTTACGGTAAAGGGAGTTTAATAAAATAGAAAATTTTTTTGTTAAGAAAATAAAATAAAAATAAAATGGCATATAATAAACCTCACTCAGACAACAGGAAGAAAAGAGAAGAGCCGAAAGCTCGCCCTCATTTTTCTCAGATTACGATCAGCCTTGCTTCTCCCGAATGGTTATTGGCGGGTTCGAGCGGCGAAGTTTTGAAGCCCGAAACCATTAATTACAGGACTTATAAACCCGAAAGAGACGGTCTTTTTTGCGAACGAATTTTCGGTCCGATAAAGGATTGGGAATGTCATTGTGGCAAATATAAAAGGATTCGTTATAAAGGAATTATTTGTGACCGTTGTGGCGTGGAAGTTACCGAGCGCAAGGTGCGTCGTGAGCGTACCGGGCACATTCAATTGATTGTTCCGGTGGCGCATATTTGGTATTTCCGTTCTTTGCCAAACAAGATTGGTTACCTACTTGGGTTGCCTTCCAAGAAAATGGATTTGATTATCTATTATGAACGATTTGTCGTTATTCAACCTGGAATTAAGGCAGCCGATGGTATCAGCTATCTTGACTTTTTGATGGAAGAGGAATATCTGGCGATTCTTGACAGCCTTCCAGCCGACAATCAGCATTTGGATGATAATGATCCTAATAAATTCATTGCTAAAATGGGTGCCGATGCTTTGTTGGATTTGTTGAATCGTCTTGATTTGGATGACCTTTCTTATCGCCTCCGTCATCAGGCAAATAATGAAACTTCCCAACAAAGAAAGACTGAAGCTTTGAAGCGTTTGAATGTTGTGGAAGCCTTCAGAAATGCCAATAAACATATCGAAAACAAGCCAGGTTGGATGATTGTAAAAGTGGTTCCAGTTATTCCTCCTGAATTGCGTCCTTTGGTTCCTTTGGAAGGTGGCAGGTTTGCAACTTCTGATTTGAATGATCTTTATCGCCGCGTCATTATTCGTAATAACCGTTTGAAAAGATTGATAGAAATCAAGGCACCTGATGTAATTCTTCGTAATGAAAAACGAATGTTGCAGGAAGCTGTTGATAGTTTGTATGATAACTCTCGAAAAACTAATGCTGTAAAGACGGACGCTAACAGGGCTTTGAAATCTCTATCAGATAGTTTGAAAGGAAAGCAAGGACGTTTCCGTCAGAATTTATTAGGAAAGCGTGTTGATTATTCTGCGCGTTCGGTAATTGTCGTAGGTCCTGATTTGAAATTGCATGAATGTGGTCTTCCAAAAGATATGGCAGCAGAGCTTTTCAAACCTTTTATCATTCGTAAAATGATTGAAAGAGGAATTGTGAAAACAGTGAAATCTGCAAAGAAAATTGTTGATCACAAAGACCCAATCGTTTGGGATATTTTGGAGAATGTTTTGAAAGGACATCCAGTTCTTTTAAATAGAGCTCCGACCCTTCACAGACTGGGTATTCAAGCCTTTCAACCTAAGTTGATCGAAGGTAAAGCTATTCAGCTACACCCATTGGTATGTACAGCTTTCAATGCTGACTTTGACGGTGATCAGATGGCAGTGCATTTACCTCTTGGTAATGCTGCAATTGCGGAAGCTCAATTGTTGATGCTTGCATCACATAATATCCTGAACCCTGCAAATGGTTCACCTATCATGATTCCTTCGCAGGATATGGTTCTCGGACTTTATTATTTAACAAAAGGGAAGAAATCTGAAGGCAAAAGCAAAGTAAAAGGTGAAGGTCTTTGCTTTTATTCGCCTGAAGAATTAATCATTGCTTACAATGAGGGGAAAGTCGATCTTCATGCATGGATAAAGGTGAAAGTTAACCAAAAGATAGATGGCAATATTGTTAATAAATTGAAAGAAACAACTGTCGGAAGGGTGCTTTTTAATCAGGTCGTTCCGGAAAGTATTGGCTTTATTGATGAATTGCTTACCAAGAAATCTTTAAGAGAAATCATCAATACTGTTTTGAAAGAAACAGGGATTGCAGGTGCCAGTAAATTTTTGGATGCTATCAAAGATTTAGGATTTGAACATGCTTTCAAAGGTAGCCTTTCCTTTAATCTTTCTGATGTGAAGATTCCTGAAGAAAAGGAAAAATTAGTAAACAAAGCTCATGATGAAGTTGAAGAAGTAATGAATAATTACAACAATGGTTTCATCACGAATAACGAGCGTTACAATCAAATCATTGATATCTGGACGAGAACAAATTCAAGGTTAACCGAAACTTTGATGAAGAACCTGGCTGCTGACAGACAAGGTTTCAATTCCATCTATATGATGCTTGACAGCGGCGCACGGGGAAGTAAAGAGCAAATCCGTCAGTTGAGTGGAATGAGAGGATTGATGGCTAAACCACAGAAATCAGGCTCTATTGGTGGTGAAATTATTGAGAATCCTATTCTTTCTAATTTTAAGGAAGGTCTTTCGATCCTTGAGTATTTTATCTCTACTCACGGTGCTCGTAAAGGTCTTGCCGATACAGCTTTGAAAACGGCTGATGCCGGTTATTTAACTCGTCGTTTGGTTGATGTGGCGCAGGATGTTATTATCAATGAAGATGATTGCGGAACACTTAGAGGGCTTTCTGCTACTGCGCTTAAAAATAATGAAGATATTGTTGAATCATTGTATGATAGAATTTTAGGAAGGACTTCATTGCATGATGTCGAAGATCCGATTACTGGAAAACTTATTATTAAATCGGGTTCTGAAATTACAGAAGATATTGCTGAATTGATTACCAATTCACCTATAGAAACGGTGGAGATTCGCTCGGTATTAACTTGTGAAAGTAAAAAAGGTGTTTGTGCTAAATGCTATGGAAGAAATCTTGCAACAGGCAGAATGGTGCAGAAAGGTGAAGCTGTAGGAGTTATTGCAGCGCAATCCATTGGTGAGCCAGGAACACAGTTGACGTTGCGTACTTTCCATGTCGGTGGTACTGCTTCTAAGGCTGCTACTGAAAGCACTATCGAAGCAAAATTTGATGGTATCATTCAATTTGAAGAAATCAAATCTATTCCTTATACTTCGAATAATAAGAAAATTGAAGTTGTTTTGGGTCGTTCAGGCGAGTTTAGAATTTCTGATCCTAATACCAAAAATATTCTTGCAACAGGAAATATTCCTTACGGTGCACATCTGTTTGCCACCAATAACACTCCTATCAAGAAGGGTGATATGATTTGTAGCTGGGATCCATATAATGCAGTTATTATATCTGAATTCTCCGGTAAGATTGAATTTGAACATATCGAAGAAGGTACCACTTTCCGTGAGGAATCTGATGAGCAAACAGGATACAAAGAGAAGGTAATTATTGATAGTCGTGATAAAACAAAGAATCCGGTTATCAAGATTATGGGAGACCACAAAGAGGTTTTGAAATCATATAATATTCCAGTGGGTGCTCATATTATAGCGAATAAAGGTGATAAGATTAAAGCAGGAGATGTATTCGTAAAGATTCCGAGAACTACTGGAAAATCCGGTGATATCACTGGTGGTCTTCCAAGGGTTACAGAATTATTCGAGGCTCGTAATCCTTCTAATCCTGCTGTCGTTTCTGAAATTGATGGAATCGTAAATTATGGTGGCATCAAGAGGGGTAATAGAGAAGTTATCATTACTTCAAAGGATGGTGATGTTAAGAAATACCTGATCTCATTATCTAAACATATTCTTGTTCAGGACAATGACTATGTGAAAGCCGGAACTCCACTCTCTGATGGGGCTATCACGCCTTCCGATATTCTTTCTATCAAAGGACCTGCCCAAGTTCAGAGTTATTTGGTAAATGAAGTTCAGGAAGTTTATCGGTTACAGGGTGTGAAGATTAATGACAAACACTTTGAAGTAATCGTAAGACAGATGATGCGTAAAGTTACTATTGAAGATCCGGGTGATACTAAGTTCTTAGAAAAAGATGCAGTTGACAAATTGGACTTCATGGAAGAAAACGATAACATCTTCGACAAGAAAATTGTTGTTGATCCAGGAGATTCTCCAAACCTTAAAGCCGGACAAATCATCACATTGCGTAAATTGAGGGATGAAAACTCTGTTTTGAAAAGAAGAGATATGAAAATAGTAGAAGCCCGTGATGCTATTCCTGCTACTTCCAGCCCACAATTGCAAGGAATTACCCAATCTTCTTTACATACAAAGAGTTGGATTTCTGCTGCCTCATTCCAGGAAACAACAAAGGTATTAAATGAAGCTGCTGTTAATGGAAAGGTTGATTATTTAACAGGACTAAAGGAAAATGTAATTGTCGGGCACTTGATTCCTGCTGGTACTGGCTTGAGAGAATATGAAAAATTAATAGTTGGTTCTCAAGAAGAATTTGATGCATTAATGAAATCAAAGGTAGTAAAGGAAAAAGTATAATAATCGTAATTCTAATTCATAAATAAAATGGAAAGTAATAATTCAAACGAGATAAACATTGAACTGACTGAAGAAATAGCTGATGGTATCTATTCAAACCTTGCTATTATCACTCATTCCAATTCAGAGTTTATAATTGATTACGTAAAAGTAATGCCAGGTGTGCCAAAGGCTAAGGTAAAGTCAAGAATAATTTTAACCCCTGCACATGCAAAGAGATTGATGCAGGCATTGACTGAAAACATTGGGAAGTATGAATCTGTTCATGGTGTTATCAAGGACACAGAAGGTGTTGGAATTCCAATGAATTTTGGAGGACCAACTGCACAGGCTTAATTAGATTCAAACGAAAATTCTTGAATTTAAAAAGGGGAACATAGATATGTTCCCCTTTTTTTATATTCCACAATTCAAAATATACTGCGCCAAAGATTTAATGATAATTTTCAATAATTGCAATCTCGTTTACTCGGAAAAGGGAAGAGATCAGCGTATTATTCCAGAAGAGTTTTTATAATAAATGTTCAATGATCTTTGGAATGTTAAAATTAATTCCTATTTTTGCGATGTTAAATAAAAAAACTCTAACCAATAAATTAATTACAATGAAAACAGTAAAAGTAACCCTCGCATTGCTGGTGATACTCTTTAGTTTCACCAATCTTTTCTCCCAAGTAACACTTGATACTATTTACAAAAAGAGTGGGAAAATTATGGTAGTAAAAGTCACAGAAGTCTTGCCGGATGTGGTAAAGTATGTCTATCACAATGGTGCCGACAGCATCATCATGGGCGTGGACAGAGAAGAACTTAAGAAGATTGCCTTTGCTAATGGTGCAGTCCAAAGCTTCATCGCCGAAATGATTAATCCTGAACATTATGCCGACCAGCACAAGAGTGATTTGAAAATGGATTTCCTTGCACCCACTTTATATCATGTTTCGATTGCTTATGAAAGAAGTATTAAGCCGGGTATGAGTTGGGAATCTGGCGTTTCAATAATAGGAATTGGTAATCGCCCTGAAGATTATCGTACTACTAATGGTGCCATCATGAGCGGTGGATTAAAATTTATGCTCTCACCTGATTATTACGCCAGCAGGCAGCATTATGCTCATATTCTCAAGGGAGGATACATCAGGATTCAAGGGTATCTGGGATACTATACCGAGAGCTATGCATCATATTTAAATAGTAATAATAATGGTTATTACTATACCCAGACTCCCTTTACTGAAAAGGATAATTACACCGTTGGTGCCTTGCACATTCAGTTTGGCAAGCAATATATTTTTGATAATATATTTCTATTTGACATCTATGCAGGATTAGGATATGACTTCGTATCTGTCAGTTCAAACAATCCTGATGCAAATAATTACACTTTTGATGCATCGAATAATGGTGGGTATTATTATAACTTTTTAGGATTAGGAGGGTCAGTTCCACTTTCATTAAGTGCAGGTATGAGGATAGGAATTCTCTTCTGATAGTATAGAATTCAATAGCTTGATTAATCAAAAAGGCGGCATCCAAAGTGTCGCCTTTTTTAGTATAAAAGTTTTGCGACCTATTCCAATACTTTTAATCCTAAACTTCTTCTTCCTTTTATTGTACCGCCCCAAAAAGGTCGGTATTATAAAAGGATGAAACAACAAATTCAAAAAATAATAAAAGCCCTCCGATACTATCAGAGAGCTTTTATTTTCAATACCTTCAGGATTAATCTACCGAAACAATTGTTGATTCGCTCCAAAGACTATTTCCATGAGTACCTTTTGCCATTAACTGAACTTCAACATCGGTATTATGTCCATGTCCGGCAAATAATACAGTGCTGTTTTGACTTGTTTCATCAGCATTAGAAGTCCATTCAGGAGTGCCAACAAGTCGAAAACGAGAAATAAGCGAATGCTTGGTTTTTCCATTTACGCTACGCACTTCAAAGCCTCCACCGCCCAAAACCATGTGTCTTAAATCAGTAGGAATCGGAGGAATTTCTTCAGCAACACCATGTTGCTTGTTTGCAGTAAAACCAGAACTTTCCAAATTGGCTATGTTATTAGCACAATTTAAATTTACATAGTTAGACAAATCGGAGGCAGCATTTAAGATTTGTTGCCAGATTTGATTTGCCAGGGCAGTTTTACCCTGCGAATGGGCAACTCCAAAATCAATAAAGAGATTTTGAATAATCAATACCAAAGCACCCGCACCCGGATATAAGGCATTACCAAGCAGCATCGGGAAGACTACCATTATCATTAAGAAAACAAACTCCCAACGACCCATTGTCAGGTAGCCACGGTTACAACTTACTGGATTTATCATTATAATTTATTTTAATATAACGAGGACAAAATTATCCTCGATTCCGCGAATAGCGTTCTTTTAGGTGTAATTAAGATGAAGGAATAAAAATAGATACCAAAAACGACCCTATTAATTCAAAATAAATGCGAAATCAGGAAAAGCCGTTTTTTGTGAACTCCAACCCATATTGTTTCAAGTCTGCGACATATCGTTTCAAGTTCGCGAGATATCTTTTGAAGCTCACGAGATATCTTTTGAAGTTCGCGAGATATCGTTTGAAGTTCGCGAGATATCTTTTGAAGTTCGCGAGATATCGTTTGGAGTCCGCGAGATATTGTTTGAAGCCTACGAGATATCGTTTGAAGTCCGCGAGATATTGTTTGAAGTTCAAACGATATAGTTTGGAGTTCAAAAAATACGTCTTTTTCAAAGATTTGGATTGATGGGGAAGGAGGGAATTCACAGGTTGGGGGTTTTGGTTGATGGATATTATTGCTACTTTTGCCGCTCAATTAATAATAATAGAATGGAAAAATCAATTACAATTATCATATCCCTCCTGTTTTTTTGTTTACAAACATTCTCCCAATCTCCCAATTGGCTCTGGGCAAAAAGTGCAGGCGGAAGTAATGATGATAATGGCAAAAGCATAGCTATAGATGGTAATGGCAACAGTTATGTTACAGGTTATTTTAGTAGTCCAGCCATCAGCTTCGGCTTAACTACCTTAACGTGTGCAGGAAATCATGATATGTTCATTGCAAAATATGATGGAAGTGGCAATGCTGTGTGGGCAAAAAGTGCAGGTGGAAGTAATATTGATGAAGGCACTGGCATTGCGGTTGACAATATTGGCAATAGTTATGTAATTGGATATTTTAATAGTTCAACCATTACTTTCGACACCATCACCTTAACCAATGACAGTATTGGATTTGCCGATATTTTCATTGTAAAATATGATGTTAGTGGCAATGTGATATGGGCAAAAAGCGCAGGGGGAAATGATGTTGATGAAGGCTTGGGCATTGCCGTTGATGGTAGCGGAAACATTTACGTTACAGGAGTTTTTGGAAGTTCAACAATAACGTTCGACACAATCACATTAACCAACGCCGGAACTTATGGAATGTTTATTGCAAAATATAACTCAAGCGGCAATGCTTTATGGGCAAGAAATTCAGGAGGAAGTCTTGAATCTTTTGGTAACAGCATAGCAGTTGACGGAAGCGGAACGAGCTATGTTACCGGATATTTTTTAGGTGCAAACATCACCTTCGATACAATCTTAATTAACAATGTTGGTGGTAATTTTACTGATATTTTCATTGTAAAATATGATGCGAGCGGGAATATGATATGGGCAAAAGGTGCAGGAGGAGATGATCAGGATTTATGCTACAGTATTGCTATTGACGGCAATGGGAACAGTTTTATTACCGGTTCTTTTGAAAGTTCAAACATCACCTTCGGAACCATTTCATTAACTAATGCCTATGCAGGAACTACCGATGTATTTATTGCAAAATACGATTCAAACGGTGATGCGGTTTGGGCAAAAAGAGCAGGCGGAAATGATTGGGAAGAAGGAACAAGCGTTGCCGTTGATGGAATTGGTAACAGCTATTTTACCGGAGTTTTTCAAAGTTCAACCATCACTTTTGGCACGTACATATTAAACAATGTCGGAGGCCCTGATATGTTTTTTGTAAAATACGATACAAGCGGCAATGTGGTATGGGCAAAAAGTGTTGATGGATCTGATCAAAGCAATAGCATTGCCGTTGATGGCAGTAATAACTGCTATGTTACAGGATCTTTTAGCAGTCCAACCATCAACTTCGATTCAACCACTTTAACCCGTGCAGGATCCAATGATATTTTTGTTGCCAGGCTTGGTAATACCTTCACCTCACTTTCAGAAGTTAATATTAGACAAGGTTTAATTATCTACCCCAACCCCACCTCCACCTTTCTAAACATCCATCAATCCAATCCATCCCCCAATCAACAATTAATAATCACAGACCTTCTTGGCGCAGAAGTCTATAAAGAAATGCTTATTGGCATTGATAATAGCATCTCTATTTCCACCTGGAGAGCAGGGATTTATTTCTATGAGGTAAGAAACAATACCGATATTGCACGCGGGAAGTTTGTCAAAGAATAGTTTAAGATTGTCAACAAACCTTAAACTTTTAATGCAAAGCCTCAATTGCATTGGTCAGTTCCTCAAACTGTTGCCAGCTCAATCGTTCCGCACGCAAGTCAAGATAAGGAATCTTTGGATCAGATGAATTAATGATGCTCTTCAAAGCATTCCGTAAAGTTTTTCTACGCTGATTAAAAGCAGTCTTTACTACCTTAGTGAATAAGGTTTCATTGCATGTTAAGATAGACGCTGTGCCGGATTTGTAATCCGGCACCCTTTTAATAAAACGAATGACCACAGACCTCACTTGCGGTGGCGGATTGAAGGCTTCCTTCTCAACAATCATCAAACTCTCGACATCATAATATGCTTGCATCAGGACACTCAAAATTCCATAAGTCTTCGACCCAGGAGGCGCAGCAATCCTTTCCCCGACTTCCTTCTGAAACATCCCGACTACGTAAGGAATCCTATCCTTATGTTCCAAAACTTTAAAGAGAATCTGTGAAGAAATATTATAAGGAAAATTCCCAATGATAGCAAATGAATCATTGGATACTTCATCAGGTTTAATGGATAAAACATCACCATAAATAATCTTATCCTTTAAGGATGGATAATTGCTGATAAGATACTCAACAGCGACATTGTCTATCTCAATAACTTTAAGATTTATGTGGCTGTTCGGAGTGAGATATTTGGTAAGAACTCCCATGCCAGGACCCACTTCCAGGACATCTTTGCAAGGATTCTTTGCAAAAAATGAATCAACTATTTCCTTTGCAATATTTTCATCATTAAGAAAATGCTGACCAAGATATTTCTTGGGTTTAATAGCGTCTTTCAAAGGATTTTAAAACTTATAATCCTTATACTTTGCAGTGAATTCTTCAGGCTTGATAATCCCATTAAGAATAAGGCTGTTGAATTCATACTGCGCAAACAAACCCTGGTCATCATAGATCACTTCAATGACCGGAAGGTAGCTGGTTTTATCAAGATACAATTCAATTTTCTTCGCAAAGCAATTAGGTATTTTAATTGTCTGACCAGGCTTTGCATCATCATACCCACTCAAGAATTTATTGTTAGTAAGGATCATGTAATCACTCACCATAAATTTCTTTCCGATGGTATATAAATTCTCACCCTTCTCAACTTTATAATCAATAAACGCAAAGTCCTTGATGTCAAGCGTAAGTTTATAATAGCTCTTTCCCTTCCAATCTGTTTCGCCATTGTACGTAAGTCCGGAATAGAAATCATCCTTCCGATTAAGGATATTATATGAAATCACAGCACCCATATATGCGAATCCGCTTTCATAAATAGTATGATGATGACTCTTGCGAATCAAAGAATTAAAAGGGCTTAAATTGAGGTTCACATACGGGAATTTATTAGGATGAATCAAGACATCATTATTGTTGCTTCCATAAATAAAAAGAGCCTCGGCGCCGGGGTCAGGATTGACACTGTATGAATAAATCATCAAAGGATTTGTCTGAATCTTGACAATCATTTCGGCAGTGTACATCTTGCCATCCATCCTTTCAATTTTATTGAGAATGTACCTGCCTGTTTTAAAATCATGGATAGCTTCCAGCATCTGTGAAATCAAGCTGGTAGCGGTTTGTGCTTGTATCGAGGAAGCGATGAAAAGAATAATAAAGGATAGGGTTAATAAAGTTTTTCGCATGTAATTTTGTTAAATAATTTCTAATAATGTTCTGAAGGAAACAAATTTATCTTTGTATCTTTCGGTATGTTTCCTTTGTAATTCAGGTGCATGAATATTTTTGTATTTCTCATAATCATCCATGCTCTTGCAAGTATATTGAATGGAATAAGTAACACCTTCCATATCCTCCTCACCGAGCACTTTTAAGATTCTGTTCTCAACAAACAAATTCGTCTGCAGTACCTCTGGAATATGGACTTCCCGCATCCATTGCAGCCATTCATCATGCACCGAATCGTCAATGTTTATAGTAACGTTGTAGATAATCATTATTTAGTTCAGAATATCTCCACGCAATGTCCTGAATCGCTTCCTCGCTTCTGTAGTGAAAACACTTGCAGGATATTTAATGATTAATTGCTGATAAAGTTCCATTGCTTTCTTGGTATCTTTTATTCGATTTTCATACATATCAGCCATATCAAATAAAGCATCATCAGCTAAGATTCCATCAGAATATTTATCAACAATTTGTTGCAGAAATCCAATGGCTTCGGTTGGTTTGTTCCTTCGCTTCATAATCTTTGCCTTTTGATAATAGACATAAGGAATCAAAGTACTCGAAGGGAATTTCTTAACTAAAGAATCCATCGTTGCCCATGCTTCATCGGTTTTATTTTGGTATAATAAAAGATCGGCTTGAGAATATAATGTCAATGCCTCATTTACGGAATCCTCGATGTTATCAGAGATTAGAAGAGATAGATCCATTGCATCATTTGAAATCAAATCAGAGGTAGCGGCTTTGAGAATATCAAGCATGGACTGGGCATAAGCAAAATCTCCTTTATAGAAATACCACTTAGCATTTTTAAACTTCGCTTCCTGACCCAAAGGACTATGTTTGAAATCTAAATCAACCTGTGAATACAACAAAGTAGCTTCCCAAATATCTCCTTTAAACAAAAGAATATCTCCCAATTCCAACTTGCATTCACCAATGAATTGAGGACTCAATCCTTGCATTGTAATAACATCTTTCAAGAGGCTTTCAGCACTATCGGTTTTGTTCAAATAAAAAGCTTCAAAGTGTGCAAGACCTTTTAATAATGGTGCAGTAGCGGTGGTTTTGCCAAGCTCATTTACTGCGGCGAAATAATCCTTTTCAAGATCAGCCAAATCCTTGGAAGTATAACTATCATTCTTAGTTATTTTATCGCTCAAGGTGTTCAAGAAATTAACGCGGGCATAAATATATTGAGAAGAAGAAGGTCCCTTTTGAATCACATATTTATAGGCTTTAATTGCTATATCATAATCCTGATTTGAAGCACTCAAATCTCCTATTTGCATCGCTCGTTCACCTCCTTCATTGAACCGTTTATCTAATGCTATCGCTTGTGTCAATGCTCCATCAAAATCCTTTTCCTGAATAAAATACCAAGTCAGCAATTCAATAAAAGCAACCTTGTCATCCTCTTTCTGAATTCTTCGCAACAAGGTAGTTCTGACCATGTTTTTCTTCTCTCCTTTTTCATCATTATTAGCGAGTTTATTCTGCAACAAATTTTGAACACTTGTTCGATAGACCTGGCTTTCACCGACTGCATCAAAGTATTCATCAAGCATCTTTTGAAACTCTTGTTTCTGATAATAAACCTCTGCCAATTCAAAATGAAAAGCATACTGTCCCTTCAAGATTTTCCTTCCTTGTAAATAAGTTTCCGTGGCATAATCCAATTCTCTCTTTTGTTGAAAAGCATTTGCAGT
>Ga0206965_10227_pt1 | contig 17331 bp, 21 predicted proteins | sample Alteio_BWOrgHeat_26_FD_152973 | JGI IMG/M metagenome (GOLD analysis project Ga0206965, IMG submission 152973) | Enriched cells from forest soil in Barre Woods Harvard Forest LTER site, Petersham, Massachusetts, United States -... | ecosystem: Environmental > Terrestrial > Soil > Temperate forest >...
CCGGAATCCAGTCGCCGCTCATAAACACCAGCCGCAGATTACTTTCAAAAAGCTTGCTTTCAGCAGCCCTTATGGGCGTCCGATGAACAACAACTTTTTTTATATCCTTGACGAACAATTAAACCCGGTGCCAATGGGCGAAGTTGGCGAATTGTACATCGGAGGGGTGGGCGTTGCCAGGGGATATGCAAATGATAAGGACAAAACCGACAAAGCTTTTTTGGCAGATCCTTTTTGCAATCACCTGGGGGGGTAGAATGTACAAAACCGGCGATATGGGCAGGATGCTACCTTGCATGAACATGGAGTTTTTAGGCCGGATTGATGACCAGGTAAAAATAAGGGGTTTCAGGATAGAGTTGGGCGAGATCGCCTCCGCATTGCAAAAGCACGAAAAAGTAAAAGCGGCAATTGTTTTGGCAAAAACGGTAAAAGAGCATGAAAAAGAGCTGGTGGCATTTATAACAGGAGAAGCGCATCCGAACGAACTAAAAGAATACCTGAATAAAGTATTACCATTTTATATGGTGCCCTGCAATTTTGTAAAGCTGGATTCATTTCCGTTGACAGATAACGGGAAAGTTGATAAAAAAGCATTATTGACATATGCCTGCCCGGCGCCGGAAGAGATAAGCTTTTATATCGCGCCACGTACAAATGTCGAAAAGCTTTTGGCCGACATCTGGTCGGAGGCCCTTGGGCTAAAAAAGGTTGGTATTTACGATAATTTTTTTGAGATCGGTGGTCAATCGATTATTGCGATGAAGATCATGACCAAAATTGAGCGGATGACCGGGAAAAAGTTACCGCTGGCTTCGTTGTTTAAATACCAGACGATCGCAAAAATGGCCCACCTGGTTAGCCGCGATGGCAAATCGATAACCTGGGATTCATTGGTGCCGATAAAACCGCAGGGGAATAAAACGCCCCTGTACATTGTGCATGGTGCAGGCCTTAATGTGTTGCTTTTTAATGCGGTTGCCATTGGTTTATCTCCCGACCAGCCGGTATATGGTTTGCAGGCCAAAGGTTTAAATGGTATCGACGAGCCTTTTACAACTATAGAAGATATGGCATGGCACTACGTTGAGGCCGTTATGCAGCAAAACCCCGATGGCCCATACCTGCTTGCTGGTTTTTCGTTAGGAGGTGTTATTGCATTTGAAATGGCCAGGCAGTTTAAGGCGTTGGGAAAAGAAGTGAACATGCTTGCCCTATTTGATACTTATGTTTATAACTCCACTTTTTATGATCCGCTGCCTTTAAAAATCCGGAAAAAAGCGAAGTTCAATTTATTTAGCCTGATACATTTTTTTAAATTCAGCAACGGGGTAAAAAATACGGTAGCAGAAAAGGTTATATTGCTCAAACGCAAATTGTTGGGCCATTATTGGTCACTGCGTTATAAAGACGATCAAAATCGCCCTGGTTTTTTTGGATATGCCTATAAAATTGATAAATATAACCTTGATGCCCTTAAACGCTATAAGTTTAAACCACAGGACATTGCAGTTGAAGTATTTAAGGCAGAAACCCGTACCTTTTATGTGGAAGATAAAGTAAATATGGGCTGGAAGCCTTATGCGTTAAAGGGCGTCAATATCCATGATATTCCGGGCGAACATAATACGATATTTAAAGCTCCGAATGATAAAAAATTTGCTGGGGTATTACAGCAATGTCTGGACAGGGTTGAGAATGAAAGAGAATCATCCTTAGAAAATGCCGGGGCAGCAGATATTGATGAAATGCTTTTTGTTTAGCAGATAACCCGCTGCCGGTTTTTTTTATTATAATTTAATCAGCCCTGTTCCCCACAATACAACAAAAACAAACACAGCCAGTATTATTCCCAAAACAACATACCCGGCGGGCCGGTCGAAATTTAATGTCCAACCCAAACCATCGCCTCTTGGAATAAAGACCGGGCCTTTATCGCTTTGTAATGAGCTTTTATCTTCGGGCGCCCGTTTCATTTCAACATATATTTACGTATTAAAAATAAATATAATCATTTTATCAATACACATAATTTAACTTCAGGGTATTACCCTGATTTAAGGCATTTGATAAAATGAATATAAAAGGCGCTATTTTACCAGGAAAGGAAAGCCTATGTAGACAGGCCGTTTGCAAATGCTCTTTTTTATTTGTTAATTGTAAAGCATTTTGAGCGGTGTCGCAAACCAGCCCCATAAAATTATAAACACAAACCGAACTTTTTTATTTAATTCTCCCGAGGAGTAAGACGTTAATGAAGAAAAACCTGTTAATTCTATTTTCAGCCATTGCGATTGTAGTGGCGTGCAACAAAAACAAAAATATTGAGGTGACAACCTATGCGGGCAGCGGGGCGATAGGCGCTAATAATGGCAGCTTGCACGGTGCAACATTTTCAAACCTGATGGGATTGGCGATTGATTCGACCGGGAATATGTATGTTGCTGATTCACGCAATAACCTCATCCGTAAAGTAAGCGCGGATGGTATGGTAACAACGCTTGCCGGAAACGGAAGCCAGGGTTCTGCGGATGGCAAAGGCAGCGCGGCATCCTTTTTCTTTCCGGCGGCCCTTGCCGTGGATGCCCATGGCGTAGTTTATGTTGCCGATACGCATAACAGCATGATCAGGAAGATAACCCCCGATGGGAGTGTAACCACATTGGCGGGCAGGCCCGATGCCGAAACAAAGGATCACCCGGAAGCTATGGTGAGGTTTGATAATCCGTATGGGATTGCTGTAGACAAAGGTGGTAACGTTTTTGTATCTGATTGGGATAAAGACCAGATAAAAAAAGTAAGCCCCGACGGAAAAGTAAGCGTGTATGCAGGCACAGGGGATAGGGGCTTTAAAGATGGCCGGGCTGATTCTGCAACATTTTACCTGCCCGAAGGAATTGCCCTGGATCAAAAAGGAAATCTTTATGTGGCTGATACCTATAATAACCGGATCAGGAAAATTACACCGGATGGAATAGTTTCAACGCTGGCCGGTAAAACCAAAAAGGGCTCGGCAAACGGAAAAGGTGCTGCGGCCTCTTTTTCTCACCCGGATGGGATTGCGGTTGATAAAAACGGGAATGTTTATGTCGCCGACGTGGGTAATAATAAGATCCGTAAAATAACACCTGACGGCACAGTTTCCGACTTTGCCGGTACCGGTAAGCGGGGCTCGGATAACGGGCCTGCCGATGTTGCAACATTTTACAGGCCTTTTGGCTTAACCATTGATAATGCAGGGAGTTTATTTGTGGCAGACTACCAGAACAACCTGATCCGCAGAATTGGTAAGTGATCTGCTAAAGAGAACGATAATAAATCAAAATATAACCTGATTTGAATAAACATTAGCCGATCTTTCGGTTTCATCAAACGGCCCTGTTAATGTGACCGGTATTCTTTGGGCCTCCTACGGACTTAGCGGCGATGCCGGAAACACCGCAGTTCCGGGAATATTAAGGGCCTTTGATGCCAATGATATTACCAAAGAGCTTTAGAACAGTAATCAAATTGCCGGCGATGCGTTAACCTCTTATGCTAAATTTTGTTCACCGAGGATAGCTAATGGTCATGTTTACATGCCGACTTTCTCAAACCTGGTGGTTGTATTCGGGCTTAAATAATACTTAACGGGATAAACTTATTGTAAATAAAAATTCAGAAAGTTATAAAATGATTAGGGGCTGAAATTGTTGGGATGCCGATGGTTTTTCGGCTCGTTCAACAGACGACCCCTGAAATCCCTTTATTCGTCGGCACATTTCCATCCTTTATCTATTTTCTTCTTTCAACAATAAATATCGGGTTATTTTAGTTTATTGTTTGATTTACAAGGTTTTTATTCTTAGAAATCATTAATTGAAGTTTTGATTTAACCGGGTAACATCGGGCGAAATTTTCATTTTGATAAAATAAATGTTTAACCATACAGTTGTTAATAAATGTTAAATCTTAATGGATATCGATCTTAGAAAAGGCAATTTCATTTACACTACAGAATGTTGGGGTAATATTGTTGTTGCGGGGCAGGTGGTGAAAAAAATACACTTTTTAACATTTTCCGGGGTTGTGAAAGTATGGTAATGAACGATCAGTTGGTTTTTAAAAAGAGTTGCAAGTTAATGGGCAACAGTTTTGAGTTAACCGTGGTTGCCGCTGATGAAACCTGGGCTAATGAAAGAATTGAGGCCGGAATTGCTGAAATACAAAGGATAGAGCGCTTACTGACTACTTTTAGCGATGATAGCGAAACCAACCTTGTTAATAAAAGCGCGGGTATTATGCCAGTAGAAGTAAGCAGGGAAACGTTTGACCTGGTTGAGCGTTCTGTCAGGATCTCGGGGATAACCCAGGGCGCTTTTGACATTACTTATGGCTCTATCGACAAGCGGTTATGGAATTTTGATAAAGATATGACCTCCTTACCGGATAAAGACACGGCAAAAAAAATGGTGAGGCTGATCAATTACCGGAACGTGATACTCGACAGGGAAAAAAGCACCATCTACCTAAAAGAAGAAGGAATGCGGATTGGATTTGGGGGAATAGGAAAAGGCTATGCAGCCGAAAGGGCCAGGCTGGTAATGAAAGGCCTGGGAGTAACCAGCGGCGTGGTAAATGCTTCGGGCGACCTTTGTGCCTGGGGATTTCAACCCAATGGCAACCCGTGGACGGTTGGGATCGTAAACCCAAATGTTAAGAACGAAATATTTTCGTGGATGTCCATAACAGATATGGCCGTTGCTACTTCTGGTAACTATGAAAAATATGTAATGATCGACGGAAAAAAATATTCGCACACTATTGATCCGCGAACAGGGTTACCGGTAACAGGTATTAAAAGTGTTACCATTATTACAACGAATGCTGAAATAGCAGATGCAATGGCTACCCCTGTAATGATAATGGGTATTTATACAGGCCTTGATCTGATCAACCAGATGAAAAATATAGAAGCCATCATTATTGACGATGATGACCGGATGTACACTTCAAAAAACATAAATATTAAATAACCCCGATATAATGAAACAATTGATAAAACTATCGGCCTGCTTACTGCTAATTATTTCTGCAACATCATGTGTGCATTTAAAGGAATACCAGAAGAGCCGGCTAAATGATTCTGAAATGGCGCTGACCAATAGAAAAGTGGAAAAAAACGAATTGAATTTTCAATCGTACCGCGAAGCAGCTTCGGGCGCGAATGCCGGGAAAACCGGCGGTGGGTGCGGTTGTAATTAATTATCCGATACGAGTACTATTTAAGATTTATGAAGAAAAAGTTTTTATCCGTAATCGGATTTGCAATATTATGCCGCTTTCAAGTCTATTCGCAGGTTAGGACGGACACCGCGCGCCTTCCAAAGCCAGCTTATACCAGCTTATATACCCCTGTTGGGCAGGATACCAGTAATTATAATCCCCGCCGGTTAAGAATAGATGAGATCGACCTGGTTTCGAGTTATTACACACAAACCGGCGATCATTCAGCTGTTATGGGGGGGATCCCGGGCCCTGCGGGAACACAAAACGTTACCGACTTTTCAAACGGCCTGAACCTGAATTTAGTTTGGCTTAACCAGGCGAATAATAAAAACACTTTATCTGTAGGTTTGGGATATGACCATCATTCGTCGGCCTCAGCTGCTTATGTTGCCTTAAACGGCGGTGGAAAACCAGGTGGTACAAGGATCTATCCATCACTGGACTGGACCGTAGAGAACGCAAAAACAGGCGGTACTTTTGGTATAGGCCTTTATTATTCGGGCGAATACAATTATAAGTCAAAAGGTATTGATTTCCATTGGTCCACAAAAACCAATGATAAAAGCGGAGAGTTTGGTGTGAAGTTACAAGGTTATTTCGACCAGGTTACGCAAATTTTGCCGTCAGAACTTATCACGACTCCCGCCGCAAGCCAGGGGGGGTCAACATATACCATAACCACTGCAAGCGGGGTGGTTGAAACGCTGAGCTCCAGCGGGCAGGTGATCTCGAGTTCAAAAAACACATTGCCAACCAGCCCAAGGACCACACTTACTGCAGCGTTTTCCTATTCGCAACAGATAAACTCAAGGCTGCAGGTTATGTTCCTGGGCGATATAGTTGCTCAAAGCGGGGATTTAGGTTTGCCATTTCACAGGGTATATTTCAATGACAGCGACACCTCGATAGCGAAAGTCGAAAAGTTACCCTCATCGAGGGTTAAGGTGCCCGTGGGTGTAAGATTGAATTATTTCCTGGGTGATGATATAATCCTGCGGACGTATTACCGTTATTATATAGATAACTGGGGAACGCGCTCAAATACGGCAAGTATTGAAGTGCCGTATAAAGTGACGCCATTTTTTTCAATTTCTCCATTTTACCGGTATTATGATCAAACTGCTGCCAAATATTATGCGCCATACCGGGAACATAGTGTAACCGACACGTATTATACCAGCAACGAGGAATACGCAAAATTTAATGCCGGTTTTTACGGTGTAGGTTTCAGGATAGCGCCGCCGAATGGCGTATTTGGTATGCATAACTTCCACGAACTGGAAATACGGTACGGCCACTATACGCAAACCACGGACCTTGTTTCGGATGTGGTTTCGTTAAGTATGGGCTTTAAATAGCCTGTATATTTCGGACTTGTTAGGGGACTATTAAATTTTTATTTGTTACGTTATTTTATTGTAAACTTCATTTTATCTACAGAATGTATTTGTAAATTGCTCATACATAGCAGCAGATAAAACAAAAAAAACAGATTATTTGTTATGAAATTGCTATCAATTGCTTTTATGTTGTTCTTTTCGTCAGCCGTTAGCTGGCTGGGAGATTTTAATACCGCTAAAACAGAAGCGGCACAGGAACATAAATTAATTCTTATTAATTTTTCAGGCTCCGACTGGTGCGGGCCATGTATCCGGTTACGGAAAGAGATCCTTGAATCGGACGCATTTGAAGCATTTGCAGCAAAAAACCTGGTGTTGGTAAGAGCTGATTTTCCGCGCCAGAAAAAGAACCAGTTAAGCCCCGAACAGGTTAAACTGAATGAAGCCCTGGCAGATAAGTATAACCCGGATGGAAAATTCCCTTATACTTTATTGGTTGATCAAAATGGCAAGGTTCTGTTTTCATGGGATGGTTTTCCAAATGAAAAACCGGAACAATTTATCGGACAAATTGAAGATAATCGCCCTCAGTAAAGTATAAAAAGCCGGCTGAAAATGCAATGGTTTTTGCGTAAATTACAGGGGTAGATTTGATAACAGGATTATAAAGAGAATATATTAATATCATAAAACATGATAAACTCATTAAAGATCAATAGTGATCGCATCCTTTTTTATCTTTGGCTCCTGCTGATGGGGATTATATTTTTGTTGAGCGGAACGCTGGTTTAAAACAAACCCTCTCCGTACGTTCGATAACTGATGGCATACTTATGCCCGATAGGGCGACCCTTAAATTGTTGGCTTAATTTTCATTGTCAACCAAATATACCGGATTTATAAAAGCCTTCCTGGTTTTGATTCAGGAAGGCTTTTGTTTTGAACTCAGCGCTTATTCTTTTCCGCCGTTTATCATATCCGAAACTATCCCGGCGCTGTCCTTCCTTTCCGCCAGGAATACGCCTGCCAGGTGCAGGAATATAAATCCCAGGATAAGATACATAGTAAATGAATGAATTTCCCTGAAGGCCTTTATCGCTTTGAGTGCCGGTACATCATCTTCAAAAGCAAGACATAGCCCCGTTACCGCCATGGTGATGATCATCATGTAAAACACAGCATAAAGTGTTTTCACCCAAAAATCATGACGCGCTTTTTCCCGTTCTTGTTTCACATTTTGGTATTTTGACCAGGCGTTTTTAAGGCTGCGGATAAACCTTTGATCGGCCAGCTGAAAAAACTCTGCCAATAATCTGAAAACTACCAGGCCAACCAGCACATAACCAAAATAGGTATGAAGCATCCAGATTTTATCGCTTAACTCGTGAGCTACGGAACGGGCCTGGTCATTGGTAACAGTTGCGCCAGCCTCTTTTAACTGGTCCTGAATAAAGGTGGCGTTTTTGCGTGTTTTTAATAACGTAGAGTTCAACAGGACAGTTAATAACGAACCGGTAATAACCAAAGCGTTTAACCAATGCCATAAACGGATAGAGGAAGAATTTTTTTTGATGGGTTGTTGTGTATCCATAGTTTGCGGTTCAATAACTGTTACAGGCACAAGTGATTTAAATTTTATATGTTTTATAATTCGGCATTTTTAATCTCAGGCTATCAACCCAAACATAGGTATTCCGTTTGCGATTTTAAAATCTCCGGCCCAGGATAATCTTAAATATAGATCTGTCCGTAGCAGCTGTAAAACCCCTGCCGTAACCGGCGTTAAATTCCCAGTTGGGGTCAAAATTCAAATCCGTAGCCACAAACAATTGATGTTGCTGTTGCTGGATGGGGTCATAATTAAAAAACGGCCCGGTACTGCCATAGTATTCAAGCCCCAAAGCAACTACCTTACTTATATCGTAACTGCCTTTAACGTTTGGCGAAAAAATCAGGCCGCGGTTTTGATCGGGGCCTTTGAAACTCTGGTCAAGCGTAGGGTTGAGGGCTATGTATAAACCGCCCCATTTTTTGTCTACAATAGGCCTTATTTCCAAGGTCTGGGTATCTGCGGAATATTGTGCTTTCTGGAAGCCGTACTCTAACGAAAGGCTTACGCCAACCGGCCATTTCCAGCTTTCGGGAACAGCAACCCTTGGGCGGATATGTGACCCCACGTAAGCTGTGCGGCCATCATTGCCGACGGTATTAAAAAAGTAAAAACCAGTTTCAAACCAGGGCAACCAGCCATGGGTGATTTCAATTGTTTCATGAAAAACATGATTGGTTGGTAAAACGCCGTCAACGATTGTTTTACTGCCATCAGAAGTATAATTGCTGTGCAATTCAACCATGGTATGGCCCGCATCAACTGTTTCGGAGCCATAAACCTGTATCTCATAATTGTCCTGCGCCTTCAGGTTATAAGTCAGGATAAAAGCTAAAATTGCGGTGATATAATATTTTCGCATAGGTTTCAAATCGTTAATTTCCCGGTATTTGATTAATCAGTATTAATCAAAAATATGGGATTTACACATGCTGGCATTATTGTAATCGCAATTTTACCGGTGTTGTTAAATTAATAGGGGTATTCTGTGTATTCAACTAATTTGTTCGGCACATTGCCATAAAAATAGGTGGGAAATCTGAAGCAATACTGAAGATTAATTTTTTTAAGGACTTTGATTGGCTCCCCTTTTTGAAATAAGGGAGCCAGTGCGTTATTTTCTTGAAAATCTTCAGGTTTGCTACAAAATCATTTTATAGATTTAATAAAAATTTAATATTGAAACTCCTGATTGTTGAAGACGAGCAAACCCTGCGCAGCACTATTGAAAAGTATTTTACAGAAGAGGGAAGTGTTTGCGAAGTAGCAGAGAATTTAAACACCGCGTTAAAAAAAATCGCCGTTTATGAATATGATTGTATCCTGCTGGATATAGGCTTGCCGGATGGAGATGGATTTGCAATACTTGAATACCTCCGCTCATCCGGCAAAAATGAATGCGTGCTCATTATCTCGGCCCGAAACTCCCTGGACGATAAAATAAAAGGCCTCAACATAGGCGCTGATGATTATATTACCAAACCCTTTCACCTGGCCGAATTAAAGGCAAGGCTGATGGCTATCGTCCGCCGGAAAACCTTTGGCAGTAACAGTATTTTGAATTATAATGAGATTAGTATTGACCTTTTGGGGAGAAATGTGACTGTAAATGATAATATGATGGTATTAACCAAGAAGGAGTACGATATGCTGCTTTATTTTATAGCCAACAAAGGTAAGGTGATTTCGAAAAATGCTATTGCCGAACACCTTTGGGGCGATGAGATGGATATGCTGGATAGTTTTGATTTCATTTATACCCATATAAAAAATCTTAGAAAAAAATTGATGGAACTAAGCGGGAAGGATTTTTTTGCAACCATTTACGGCATAGGCTACAAATTTGCTTGATCAATGAAATTAACTTCCCATTACAATAAAGTAAGCGTTATTATAAGTGTTTCGGTGTTGCTGGTATCCGGGCTGATTTATTATCTTATCATCAATCATATTGCGAGACAGCAGCTTGACAACGACCTGAGCGAGGAAGTTGGAGAGGTTGTTAATTATGTTAACCTGAACCACAGGTTGCCAAAACCAGTGGAGTTTGATGAAGACCAGACCTCATTTGCAAAAACAAACATTAACCATTATGATACCCGGTTTTTTGATACGCCATACGCAAATCCCAAAGAAAAGAAAGTTGAAGCGGGCCGTGCCGTTTCGGCCATGGTAAGTGTAAATGGCGAAAACTACATTGTTACCATCGTTGAATCAAGAGAGGATACGGAATATCTTATCCAGATTATTTCGGCCATTACGCTTGTGCTTACGGCTGTTTTGCTGGGGATTATTATCATTACCAACAGGTTTGTTTTAAAAGGATTATGGCGGCCGTTTTATCGTATTTTAGACCAGGTTAAATGGTTTAATGTTGCCGACGTCGGCAAGGTAACTGCTGTTGAAACAAAAGTGGATGAATTTAAAGACCTTGGCGATGCCGTTGCCAAAATGTCTGCAAGGGTTACTACAGAATACCAGGGACTGAAAGCCTTTACCGAAAACGCATCGCATGAAATGATGACGCCTTTGGCGGTTATTACTTCAAAGCTGGATCTGCTGATACAGGACGAAACGCTAAAGCCAGATCAGTTTACCCAGATAACAGACATTTATTCGGCTGCTGGCAGGTTATCCCGTTTAAACCAGTCGCTATTGCTGCTCGTGAAAATCGATAATAATTTATTGCAGGACACCGAAAAGCTGAATATTAAAAATACCATCATGGAGAAAGCACTACAGTTTCAGGAGATGATAGTTAATAAAAACATTCAGCTTGACATGGAATTGGCGGACCTTGAAATAAATGCGAGCAGGTATTTAATTGATGTGCTGATCAATAATCTTTTCAGCAATGCTATCAGGCACAATAAAAATTCCGGCCATATAAAAATTGAACTTTCCGGTAACCGCCTTCAATTTCAAAATACAGGCGACCCAACTCCATTACAACAGGATGCCATATTTGAACGTTTTTACAAAGGGAGCACTTCCGATGGTACGGGGCTTGGCTTAGCCATAATGAAAAATATATGCGCACTTTACCGGTGCGAAATAAAATACGCCTTTAAGCAGGGAATGCACTGTTTTTGCATCGATTTTTTTAAGCCTGTTTAGAAACCGGTTTTTGATTTTACCGAGTTAATAGTTTCTACCGCAACTTTTTTGCCTTCGTCAAACCAATTGGGGATATTATCGGCAAGATCTTCGATGATTGAGCGGCCATTTGAACCTTTTTTGGTGATGTAGTTGATGCCATAACCTACTGCGGCCCCAACGATGATATATTTTAATAAATGCATACTTTTACGTTTTTAAAAATAAACGGCAATTGTTAAAGAATGTTTTCTAAAAATCCAAAAAGGAAACACATCGAAGAAATAAGGCCAGATGATAAATTAATGTAAATGAGTTTTTTAAATAAAAAGTATCTTTATTTAAACTTTAAAACACAATGACTGCTGTTCACTTTACCCTTTCGGCCGCTTGCATAGGTTTGGCAAATATTTTAATAGAATGGTTCATTATCGGGTACTTATTCCATAAATCGCAGTCGCTTACCCCAAATACCTGGAAACCGGAAAGCGGAGGAAGTTATGTATACAGTATTTTTCTTTCTGTTTTATTCGGGGCGTTATTTACGCTGTTTTACATGAAGATCGGGTCTAAATACGTCATGGTACATAATTTATGGTCGCATATAAAACTTGGGTTGATTTGCTTTGCCGCGTTTAGCTTTGTTACGGAGATCAACAATGCTATATACATCAATTATCACCGAAAATTTGCCATCGGTAAGCTGATCGCCTCTTGTTTGAGCATAGTTGCCGCGGCAATTATAGCCAGCCACTTTTACTGGCGGTAAAACCGAAACTTAGAACCCCACCCGTTTTTCCTCCCCCTTCATGGGGCCGGGGGGCTCTACAATCCTTAGCAGTTCATTCAATTCTCCAACTTTTTCTGTTGAGCCGAGGTGTTCATAAGCGCTGATAAGATTGCGCAATACCCTTTTAATAATATCCGTATTGGAGCAGGGTTCATAAAACTGTTTGTCGAATTTTAAATTCAGCTGTTTTAAAAACATATCCACATCCCTTCGCCCAAAAATAAAACCTTTGTTAAACGCATTGATATAGAACAAGATCCCGCCTTCAAATTCGCTTTGCATGGTTTCGTCCATATAAGCCAGGATAAAGTGTTGTGGCAGGTTTACACCATACACCGGGATATCCAGTTTTTGCGCAATGATAGAATAAATGATAGCCAGCGAGATCTGGTTGCCCTTTTTTGTTTCGAGTACCTGGTTGATATAGCTGTTTTGCGGGTCCTGGTGGTTGGCGGTATTGCCACTGAAGCCATAAATGTTGTAAAAAACGTGGTTGATGAGTTTTACCTGTTCGGCCGGGCTGGCCTCGTTCATCATTTGGATCCAGATATCGCGCTTGATGGTTTCTATCTGGTTAATTACTTTTTGTTCGTCCAGATCGGGATATTGGTAGCGGTTAATAATGAGTATGCCTTGCAAAAGATCAAACGCGCCGCCATGGAACCATAAGCGCAGGTCATTTTTTACGATGCCGAATTGAATTTCGTGTACCAGGTTGGCTATCCGTTCCTGCTGAATGGGGTCAAAGGCTTCTTCCCAGGCCGATTCAAGATAATCAATCGCTTCAGTGCCAAATGAAAGCAATTTTTCATGCACATGTTCAAATATCTCCCCGTCCGGGTCATCAAGCAAACGTATCAGTGATTTTACTTCTGTTGGATTTATCATGCTCTGTACTGCTAAAATACTAAACCTTTTATACTTTTACAACCATGTTGAATTTAAGGTTCGCTAAAGAATACCTGCTGCACCGGTTTAAAGCAAAAACCAGGCACGGCGTACATTCGCCCTTTGTTTACCGCTTGATTGATAAGGTTATTTACGATTTTGAACCAAAAAAAGTATACACACAAGTTGAAAGCCTGCGAAAACAGCTTTTAACTGACGAAAGGCTAATAACGATAACAGACCTTGGTGCCGGTTCGCTTGTAAATAATAACCGCCAAAAAAAGATCGGCGAACTGGCAAAAAATGCTTTAAAACCGCCCAAACTGGCGCAGTTGCTCTATCGTTTGGCGGCTGATTTGCAACCTTCCAACATCATTGAATTAGGTACCTGTTTGGGTACCACCTCCATCTACCTGCAAAATGCTAACCCGGTAGCTAAGGTTTATACCCTGGAAGGCTGCCCCGAAACTGCAGCTGTCGCCAAAGAAACATTTGCCAAAGCAGGTGTGCAGGATATAGAATTAATTACCGGGAATTTCGACAATACCTTGCCGGACGTGATCAATAAATTGAAGAAACTGGACTTTGTTTTTGTTGATGGCAACCACCAAAAGGAAGCGACTTTAAAATATTTTGAATGGTGCCTGCCCAAAGTGCACGAGAACAGTCTGCTTATTTTTGATGATATTTATTGGAGCGAAGGGATGAAAGAGGCCTGGAATAAAATTAAAGCACACCCACAGGTGACTGTTACCATTGATCTTTTTTGGATTGGCCTGGTGTTTTTTAAACCTGGGCGGGTGAAAGATGGCTTTTTGGTGAAGATATAGTATTGAAAAATTAATTATTGCTAAACTTTAACATATTACCATGCGTAAACCATTCACAATCATAGCCGTTGTCGTTGGATTTATGGTGTTAGGTTTTATTGGGCGATGCTTTTATATGGTTGCATGTATCAGCTGTACTTATCCACCGATTAAAACCTACGAATTCCAGGGGAGTCTTAATAGCCTCGGTTCAGGATTACAACGCTTTGCGCTTGCAAATCCGGGGGTAACTTACAAATTTTCACGACGTGACAGTACAGTAGCGGATAACGGCTATCGTGACCTGATTGTTGAACTTAAACACGATACGACAACCATTTCATATGGCTTCGATTGTGAAAAAGAAAACAACCGGATAAAATTAGATCTCGTTAGCGCAATTGCCAAAGCTGGAACTTTTGGCGGCTACTCAAAAAATGCACCGGGAGTTGATGCGTTAGTGCAATACTTTGAAAATGATTTTTTGCAACGATTAAAGAAAGACGATAACGTTATCATTAAAGCTGAATGATTCAATTTCCAACTTGTTCATCCTGAAAAACCCTTAAATCTGTTACCTTTGCGGCCATGGCATCCATCAAACCATCTGTACCTAAAGGCACCCGCGATTTTTCGCCCACCGAAATGGTGAGGCGCAATTATATTTTTGATACCATTAAAAGTGTTTTCCGTAAATACGGCTATCAGCAGATTGAAACGCCGACAATGGAGAAGCTTTCGACGTTAACCGGCAAGTATGGCGAAGAAGGGGATAAACTGATTTTCAAAATACTTGACAACGGAGATTTTTTAGCAGATGCAGGGATCAATGAATCAAACATTACGATCGATAGCAAAAAACTCTCATTCCAAATTTGCTCAAAAGCTCTACGTTACGACCTCACAGTTCCCTTTGCCAGGTACGTGGTGCAACACCAAAATGAGATTACTTTCCCTTTCAAACGTTTCCAGGTGCAGCCGGTTTGGCGCGCCGACAGGCCGCAAAAAGGACGCTACCGCGAGTTTTACCAGTGCGATGCGGATGTGGTTGGCTCTGATTCCTTATTGAACGAAGCGGAGTTTGTATTGATCTATGACGAGGCTTTAAGTACGCTGGGGTTAAAAGATTTCACTATAAAAATAAATAACCGCAAGATTTTGACAGGCATTGCGGAGATTATTGATAAAGCCGATAACATTATCGACCTGACCGTAGCTATTGATAAACTGGATAAAATAGGGCTGGATGGGGTAATTAAAGAACTGATGGAAAGAGGTTTTTCCGCAGATGATATCGAAAAGATAAAACCGGTTATCCTGCTCGAAGGCACCAATGAACAAAAATTGGAAAGCCTGCGCCTGGCCCTCATCAATTCGGATACAGGTTTAAAAGGTTGCGACGAGATTGAAACCGTATTTACCTATATAGCCAACAGCCAACTAACAATAGCCAACTTAGAATTAGATATAACCCTCGCCCGCGGATTAAATTATTACACCGGCGCCATCTTCGAGGTAAAAACCAACGAAGTTGCCATGGGCAGCATCGGCGGCGGCGGCAGGTACGACGACCTTACAGGAATGTTCGGCCTGAAAGGGCTTACCGGTGTAGGTATTTCTTTTGGCGCCGACCGGATTTATGATGTGATGGAAGAGCTCAATCTTTTCCCTGCTGAAACATCACAAACCACCCAATTGCTCATCTGCTGTTTTGATAAGGAAGGTGAGAAATTCGGTTTCCCGATCATCCAGGCATTAAGAAAACAGGGTGTAAGCGCGGAACTTTACCCTGCAGGCACCAAACTTAAAAAACAACTGGATTACGCCAATGGCAAACATATCCCGTATGTAATCATTATCGGCAGTGAAGAAATTGAAAGCGGCCTGCTTACCCTAAAAAATATGGAAACCGGCGTGCAGGAAAAACGTACTGTTGAACAAATTATAGCAGGCAAGGGGACGCTTTAATATAAACTCAAACATATTTTCTTTGTGCTCTCTGTGAACTTAGTGGTTAAAATTTTATGGCAAGGAATACGGGGGGTTTGAATAATGCAATGTTTTTTATTCTCCGGAATGCAACTTATCTCCTGGTTTTTTTTAAAAAGAAAAAGCAATAATTTTAACAGATATATAATAAATTTGCGGCTAAAATGTTAAAGTAGCTGGACGTTTGTTTTGCCTTCAGCTTAAATTTTATATTCCCGCTATGCTAAAAACCGTTTCCGGGGTTTTCTTCCTGTTGTTATTTGGCTTTATTCTTTCTGCAGAGGCCCAAAATACCGACTCCCTTAAATCAGATACCAATCAACTCAATAAATATCGCATTGATCCGGGCCGTAACGCCCTCCCCAATATATTGAGGCCGATAAAGATACAGCCAAGCCAAATGCCGGTTAATTTGCTCGATTATAAAATTAACTACTGGCATAAGTCAGTAATTTTTGGGCTTAATTTCAGCCAGTCGGCATTTACCAGCAACTACAGTGCGGGCGGTATCAGCGCCATCGCTTTAGGGTCGAATTTTGACTTTAAAGCTGAGTATAACAAAAAGCCATTTGATTATACTTCGGAAACTAATCTGGTTTATGGCATTTCAAAAAACAATGGCCAGGGGTCGCGTAAAACAAATGACCGGATATTTTTTGATAACAAGATAGCAACGCAGTTATCAAAAAAATGGTTCTTTTTTGGATCGCTTACCTTTGAATCGCAGTTCTCGGCTGGTTATAATTATTCCAATCCTGATGGGTCGGTTGCTCAAAATCCTTATTTGATCTCTGATTTTATGTCGCCGGGATATCTGACAGAATCATTGGGTTTTGAATATAAACCTGTAAAGTATTTCGACCTGAGACTGGGTACTGGTACCGCCCGGCAAACTTTTGTGCTGGATACGACAATTTATCATAACCAATCGGGTAACTATGGCGTGCCAATCGACCATAAAGTTTATAACGAACTGGCAGTGCAGGTGGTGGCTGCGCTTGATAAGGACCTTTCAAAAAACATCCATATCAATGCCCGGTATGCTATATTTATTCCATACATCCAGCCATTGGCCTATACCAGTCATCGCCTGGATGCTACGTTAACTGCAAAAGTAACCCGCCTGATAGCCATGACAGTGAACACCACCATCCTTTACGATAAAAATACCTCCAGGTCAATACAGGGAACGGAAGGCCTTGCTTTGGGTGTGCTGTATAAGTTCCCGTAAACAGCAATATAAAAGACACGTAACAGAAACCCGGTCAGCTTTATAAACAGACCGGGTTTTATATTTTTTATGGGATCGGTCTTATCCTTTCGCGCGTTCAACGTAAGCACCGGTAGCGGTATCAACCTTAATTTTATCGCCGATATTAATAAATAACGGAACTTTTATTTCAGCGCCTGTTTCAACGGTTGCATTTTTTAAAGCGCCGCTGCTGGTATCGCCTTTAACAGCAGGCTCAGTATAAGTTACTTCCAGTTCGGCTGAACTTGGCACCTGGCCCATAATGGGCTCATCGCTTTCAAAGGCAACAA
>Ga0206965_10230_pt1 | contig 17283 bp, 11 predicted proteins | sample Alteio_BWOrgHeat_26_FD_152973 | JGI IMG/M metagenome (GOLD analysis project Ga0206965, IMG submission 152973) | Enriched cells from forest soil in Barre Woods Harvard Forest LTER site, Petersham, Massachusetts, United States -... | ecosystem: Environmental > Terrestrial > Soil > Temperate forest >...
GTGGCGCTCGACGATTTCGCTGGTTTCGCCGAAGAGCCGCGGGAAGAGCAGGGAGGCACAGATGGCGCCGATCATGAGGGTCGCCAGGCCGGCGACAAAGGAATAAAAAGTGAATGGATCCTGGCCGATGAACCCCCGGCCAATGAGCCAGAAGACGAGAAGCGAACAAAGGCCGGTGAAGAAGATAAAGAGGACGCGCACCGCTTTGGCTGTGCTGCGGTTGAGCGTCACGCGGACATCGAGCAATTGATACTGGAGCACGCTATAGCCGACGATGACGCCGTAGCAGATGGCGGCCATGCTGCCGAAGGGATAGACCTTAAAATTGGTCAGCGGGTACTGATAGATGCCGAGAATGGGCAGGATGTCGTTGCAGCCGAAGAGGGCGATGGCCGACTGCGCGAAGATCAGCGGAGTGAGCCGGCGTTTGGCCAGCGGGGGCAGGGAACGGCGATGCCGCACGAGGACGCCAACGGAGACCCAAACAAGGGTGAAAATGACGCTCAAGATCCAAAACCCCGTTCCCGCAACCGAATACCACGCGTAGCCGACATTCTTCACCCCGGCGAGGAAGAAGTTCGTGAAGTTGCTCGCAAAAAGCAATGCGTGAAAGGAGTACGCGCCCATGGTGAGCCACCGAGGAATCCGAATCTGCGCGACAAGAAAGGAAACGTGGCAGAGCGAGATGGGAATGAAGATGACGCCGAACTGGAGAAAGCGCGCCCAGAACAGCGCTTGCGCGTAGTGTTCGTTGTCGAGGGGAATGCGGAACAACCAGAATGTGCCGTAATTCCAGATCGCGAACGAAGTGCCGAGCAGGCAGTAGGCCCGCGACACTGCCGATCGCGGGTTCTGGAAGAGCACGAACATCGCCAGCGAGAAATTGAGCAACGCGCCGATCAGTGGGATGAGTTGACCGAATTCCATTCTAGGGTGTGTAGCGCCGCAACACGAGGCACGAGTTTTTTCCTCCGAAACCGCTGCTGAGATTCAGGGCGATGCGGATGGGGTAGGGGCGCGAGCGGCCGCGGACGTAATCGAGGTCGCACCCCACGCCGGGTTCGTCGTGGTTGAGCGTCAATGGGATTTCCTGATGGTACAGCGAAAGAGCGCACACGATGGTCTCCAAAGCACCCGCTGCGCCCAATAGGTGTCCGGTGACCGGCTTTGTCGAGCTGACGGCCAGCCGATAGGCGTGCGAACCGAAAAAACGCTTGATCGCCTTGGTCTCGACAAGGTCGTTGGCTTCCGTGGCTGTGCCGTGGGCGTTGATATAGTCGACCTCCTCCGGGTCGATTTGCGCCTCGCGGGTTCCCTTCTGGATTGCCCGGAAATAGCCGAGGCCATCCGGGTGCGGCGCGACGGGGTGATAAGCCTCGCAACTCCGGCCATGCCCGAGAACCTCGGCATAAATGCGGGCGCCCCTGCTGAGGGCATAGGAAAGTTCCTCGAGCACGAGGTAGGCGGAGCCCTCGCCGAGCAGGATGCCGTCGCGGGTCTTGTCGAACGGGCGCATAGCGCCCTGCGGGGTCGCATTGCGGCGGCTCATGACTTGCCCAAGGCAAAGGGCGCCCCAGATATTGGGGGCGATGGGCGCCTCGGAGCCGCCTGCGACCATCACATCCACTTCCTCGTGGCGAATCATGCTCAGGGCGTATCCGATGGCGTCGTTGCCGGAGGCACTGCTCGAACTGAGGGTAATCGAGTGGCCGCGGATACTCAGTTCTTTGGCAATTTCTCCCGAGCCCGCGCCGCTGTACCCGTTGATAAGCGCGAAAGGCCCGACGCCCTTGTAGCCGCGGCGCTGGTAACCTTCATCCGCCCGCGCCGCCGCTTCGTTGCTGCTCATCGACGTGCCTTCCACGATGCCTACGCGGTCCGCGTCGACCTTCGAGAAATCGACGTTGGCGTCCTCCTGGGCGAGACGCGCCGCCGCGACGCCGTAACGGTGGGAGCGGTCCAGGCGGCGCGCCATTTTGGCGTCCATGAATTTCTCGGCCTCGAAATCGTCGATCTGGGCGGCGATCAAGGTCGGCGCGGCTCCGGCGGGAAAGCGGGTCATTAGCTTGCCTCCGCTGATACCGTGCCGGATGCAGTTCCAGAACGGTTCAATCTTCTGCGCGGGTGCGGTGACGACGCCCATGCCGGTGATGACGATGCGGCGGCTTCGTTCCCCTATTTCGCGGCTGGCCATTTGTAGGGGATAAGCAGGGGAACCCTCCGCTGATAGTCGCGATAGAGATCGCCAAATTTCTCGACGAGGGCCGGCTCTTCGAGCCGCAGCCGCATGATCAAGGCGGGAACGAAGAGGACGGGAATGACGAGGAGCATCCACCAGGCGCTGCAGATCAATCCGGAAGCCGCCAATTCCAGGACCATCGAAAAATAGACTGGGTGGCGCACGAAACGGAACGGACCGCTTTGCACGAATTCATGGTTCTCGCGAATCTCGACGTGCAGGCTCCAGAACTTGCCCAGCGCATCGATGGCCGCCCAGCGCAGCTTGAAGGAGGCGATCGCGCAAAGGATGCCGGCGATCAAGGCCCACCATTGGAAACCGCCTCCGCGCAGCACGTATTCGACGATTGAGCCCACGGTCATGAGGCTACCGATGAGGATGAAGAGCTGGAGGGTGAGGTTTTCGCAGACGGGACCCTGGATGGTGTCGCGCTTGCGCCGGACTTCCGCGATGCGCACGATATAGACGAGGGCGCAAGCGATGATAGGGAGGTAGTAGTAGAGCATGGCGGCGGGGTTAGCCGGGTGGCCAGGTAAGGTGGCGCCCGCCCAGCAGGTGCACGTGGAGATGGGGCACGGACTCGCCGGCGTCGCGTCCGCTGTTGATCACGAGACGGTAACCGCTTTCCGCGACGCCGAGTTGCTGCGCGATCTCGCGCGCCGCGAGGAGCAGTTTGCCGAGCAATTCCGCATCCGTTGCCGCGGCGTCCGCGATCCTCGGGATGACACGCTTGGGCACGATGAGCACGTGCACCGGGGCCTGCGGATTTACGTCGTGGAAAGCCAGCAGTTCGTCCGTTTCATGAACGATGCGGGCGGGGATTTCACGGGCGGCAATTTTCTCAAAAAGGGTCATGCGAGGGAAAAAGTGACCTCGTGGTCGGCGGCGGCTGCGCCAGTCTGCTCGCGGGCGAACGTGACGATATCCGCGCGCAGAAGTTCGCAGTCGCGACTCCAGGTTTTACGCGAGCAGAGCAGCTTCACGCAAGGCTCGAGGCCGAGCAGCTCGAAGCAGGAACTCTTCTCGTGGCAGAGCGCCTGGAGGCGGCGGCCCAGCAGATCGAAGAAGGCGAGTTCGTAGCCCGAGCCCGCCTCGCGCGCCAGTTCCAACAGCGAAACCTGAATGCGCGGCGGTGCGGGCACGAAATGGCGGCCGACCTCGGCGTAGCCGATGACTTGCAGGACCGATTGCACGGCGTTGGTCAGCCGATCCACCGGAAGCACATTGACCTCGGTCTGGTCGTGCAAATAATCCGCCACGCTGCGGGCCACGTGCGAGGCGAGCCACCATTTGGCGTAGCCCGCGCGCGCCGCCGCCTGCACCAGCGAGCGCACGAGCCACTCGCATTCAAAGGCGATGACCTGGCCGCTGGGGAGCTGGATGACCGGGAGATTATCTTTGAGCGCTATCATCGGCTTGTTTGCGGTTTTGGGTTTATTTGAAAAGTTCGGGCTGCGAGACACTGCGCTTGGGGCGCCGCTCCAGGGACTGGATTTCCTCGAGGAACTCGCCGATGTCCTGGAAATGTCGGTAGACAGAGGCATAACGGACGTATGCCACTTCATCGAGTTGATGCAACTTGTCCATCACCTTGGCCCCGATGACATTCGACGGAATCTCCCGGCGAAATTCGGTCTCGAGTTCCTGCACGATTTCCTCCGCCGCCTTTTCCAGCACCTCGACGCTCACGGGCCGCTTTTCGCAGGCCTTGATCATGCCGCTGAGCAGCTTCGATTTGCTCAAAGGCTCGCTGCGCCCGTCCCGTTTGACGACCCGCAGGTCGGCGCGCTCGATCTCTTCGTACGTCGTGAACCGGTGGCCGCACTGGACGCACTCGCGGCGGCGGCGAATGGATCGGCCATCTTTCGACAGCCGCGAATCAATGACTTTATCTTCAAGGCTACCGCATTTACTACAATGCATTCGATTGTGGGTGACCGGGGGGCATTACGGGCTTTAACACAACACATTGTGGTGCGTCAATACCGGATTCCACTGATTTTCACCCAGGGAAGGTATGTAGGAATACGAAGACGCCCATGCGCATTGGCATCCCACTCCGCGCTTGCGCGCGATGTTACCGCAGTTTCTAGAACGCGAAGCGGACGCCGCCGGTGACGTTGGTAGATTGGTAATTGGTGCGGCCCAGCTCGCCGTCGTAGTAGAAGTAAGTCGAGAGGCGCTCGTTGAGCTGGATGGCGAAGCCCGCGCCGAGCAAGGCGCTGTCGCGGCCGAGCTTGGGCCCGTTGACGAGGAAGGAATTGCCGGCACCGCTGGCGAAGCTCGAATCCATGGCGTAGGCGGCATCGCCGTATTCATGCTGCCAGGCGGCGCGCAGTTCGGGTTTGATGACGATGCCGCCGACTTTCCAGTCGTAGCTGGCCTTGAAGCCGAAAGCGCTGCGCAGCGATTCGCCCTTGCCACCGTGGACGTCCAGCGGAGCCAGGGAGCCGTGCTCGGTGAAGTCGCTGGTGCCGATGTAGGTGTAATTGAAAGTGGCTGTGGGGCCGAAGGTCAGGCCGCCGGATTTGAAGTCGTAGCCGGTGCCGAAGAGGACGTTGAGTTCGCCGCCATCGGTCGAACCACGGGCTTCGCCCTGCAAGGCGCTGCGGCGGGTATCGTAGCTGTTGTAACCGCCGAAGACGGCCACGTCGGCGTAGAAACCTTTGGCGACGGTGAGGGGGGCGGGGTCATGCGCTTCTTTCGAGGAGTCTTTTGAAGAATCCTTCGACATCGTCGGAGCGGGGAAGACCTCCTGATTCTGGAAGAAGGTGCCGTAGAGGCCGATCTGGCCGCCATTGACCCAGATGCGTCCGTGATCGGTGAGATCCGCGGTGGTGCCGGTGTAACCGGCGGCGAGGCCGATGGCCAGGTTGGGCGTCACTTTGTAATCCACGCCCAAGGTAAAGCCACCGCTCTCCAGATCGTAGCCACGGGCATTGTCGGTGTTGCCCACGCTGACCCATTCGCCGGTGCCGGAGAGGAACACACCCCAGCGGTTCTCGGCGGGAGCGACTTCTTTGGTCTCTTTCACTTCCTTGCCATCGTCGCCGCTCGGGCCGGCGACGCCTGTCGTGATCCCGAATCCACCGTTGTAGCTTGGGCCGTCGCCATTGAGGGCGAGGTTGGCCGCGTTGAAGCCGCTCGAACCGCTGCGAATGTCATCGGTGCGGCGCTGGACGTTCAACGATTGCACCGTGGCCAGCGAGACCCCGAGGGTGTAGACGGAGGTGAGTTCCTCGGGCGCGATCTTGTCCAGATCGCCGGGCAGCTTGTTGAGCGCGCGATAATCGAGATAGTCGAAGAGGGCATTGGTCCGGCGATCGTTGGCCGCGCTATCCAGAGCGCGCCCTACCGACTGCTGATTGGGGGTCAGCCCGGGGAGCGTGGCAAAGGAACCCTGCAATGCTTCCAAGGCCACGCTGTTGCTGCCGTAGACCACGGTGGGCTGGAGGATGGTGTCGCTGGTAAAACCATTCTCGACGGTGGCAAACCGCCCATTCACGCCGGCATCGGCGGTGAGGAAGGTGACCGATTGGTTGCGCTTGAGCTGGAAGTTATTGAGTTGGACGAGTTGCAGTGTGCCATCGAGCTTCGCTGTGCCACCGACGCTGAGCAGGTCGTGCTGGGTAAGGTCGCCGCCACCAATGCGAATCTGTAAAAGGCCGGTGGATCCCTGTGCGTAGTTGCCGCTGAAGTGCAGCGTGCCGGGCGCATCGCCGGGACTAACGGTGCCCGCGTTGAACACATTGCCCAGAAGCGTCCCCGTGCCGCCCAGCAGCGCGCCAAAGTTCACAAACACCTCAGGGCTGGCCAGCGACCCATCCACGAAAAGGGAGCCTCCGGCAATGTAGGTGTTCCCCGTGTAAGTGTTGGCCGCGAGCAAAGTGAGCGTGCCGGGACCGGTCTTGATGAACGTGCCGGGGCCGGAAATCACGCCCGCGAGGGTAGAGGAGGTGCCATCGTCGGCTTGAAAGATACCGCCGGTCACGTCGAGAATCACGGCGTTGGGTAACACCGTACTGCCCGTCGCTTCGAGAGTGCCACCAAGGAAATGCACTGTCTGATTCGACAGCACGCCGGCGAGAATCGTATTTGGCCCGGACGGGACGAGGAATTCCGGCGAGAAGACGGCATTGCTCGTGGAGGTCAGGCCGAAGCCGGTGCCGGCAGGGTTGAGGGTGAACGTCCAGCCCGGCGCGAGGCCGGTGATTTCGACGTTGGTGAACTGACCGACCGCGGAACCAAAGCTCAATAGATTGAAAACCTCACCGGCCGTAGGGGCAAAACCATTGATGAAGTCCAGTTCCAGGTGCCCGGCGAATGTAGCGGGGCCGTTGACGACGAGATGATCGGAGTCCGCGGGATTTGGTCCACCGACCTGCAGGTCCAAGGTGCCGGTGGGCAGTTGGGTGTAAGAGCCGTTGATGGTCATGGTCTGCGGGTCGCCCGGAGCAATCTTGCCGCCATTAACGACGGCGCCATTAAGGTTGCCGTTGCCACCCGCCACCGCCCCCAGGCCGAGATTGATAGAACTGGCGAAAACGTTCCCGGAATTTTTCAGGACGCCGCCAAACCCGATGGCGATGCTCCCGTCGGGCGCGCCGTTCAGGACAGCGCCGATGTCCACGCGGCCGCCCGCCAGAACATTGAGCGTGCCACTCACGACCAGACGGCTTCCGACACTCACGTGACTATCGGAATCCGCAACCAATAGGCTGCCCGCACCCACGGTCATCGTCGCGCTGGAAACACTCGCACCCGAACCGAAAAGGGCGACGGTTCCGCCCGTTTGAATATTGATCAACCCGGTGGCGGTGACTTGGGAAGCAGCGTTCACCGTAAAGAAAGCCTGCTGCGTGATATCAATCTGGCTGGCGCTAAATCCAGCGATATTGCTGGGATCCCCAGACAACTCGAGTAGGGCAAGGCTACCGCTGACCATGGCCTCCCCAGAGACGTTCACCGTGCCGCCGGCATTGATCTGGAGGCTGCCGCCCGGTTGCACCGAAAGCAGCGAGCCAGAAATGGCGCCGGCGTTTGGCGTGATATTCCAGGTCGACTTCGCGGTGTCACCGGAGGCGCCGATGCTGACCACGGCGTTCTGGCCCAAAACCGTGGCCCCGGTAATGAGTGTACCGCCCCCGGTAGCGCCCACAGAGACGCCCGGCATGACCGATGCGCTGAGAGTGAATGTGCTGTTGGGAGCGCTGAAGGTGGAATTTTGACCCGTGACGTTGACGGAGATGTCGCCCCCAGGTGTCGCGATATTTCCGCTCGTGACGGTAAATTGACCGCCATTGGAAACGGTAATGGCCGCGTTGAGAACATTTGCGCTGAAGCTGAGGCTTCCCACGCTCAGACTGGAAGGGGTGTTCGACGGGCCGCCCTGGCCATCCACGGTGATGGCGGAGTTTCCACCGATGGCCAAGGTATTACTGTGCACGCTGCCCCCCTGCATAATCGATAACACCGAATAGCTCGTCAGTGCGAAGCCGTTGCCACCGCCGAGGTTGAGCGAGTTCATCCCGGCGCTCGCGGTGGTCACGTTCAGCGTTCCTATTCCGTCCGTGGCGGCGATGGAGACGTTATTGGCGTTCTCGAGCACGGCGCCACTCTGGAGATCGACCGTTCCCGTGCCACTCACGCCGATGTTGATCTGGCCACCGGTCGCATTCCAGGTGGAGTTACCGGTAACACTGACGGTTCCCATGCTGGCGCTCTGATTGCCGACGTTGACGGTTTGGAATGTTTGGAGCACGGCGCCGCCAGTAACATCCAATTCGCCCGTGCCGGAATCACCAACGGTAAGTGCGCCAGTCACGGTGAGGATGGTCTGCACTCCACCCTGCGTGTTGCCGGTAATCATGACCTTGCTCTCTTGGGCCGGATTCCCCGTCGGCCCATTCTGCGAAATCGTCAACGCGTTGACGGTGAGTGTGGCCTGGTTGGAAATATTCATGGTGCCCAGCCCGGCCTTGCCGATGATCAGATTGGCGTTGTTCGCGATGGTCAGGCGAGAGTTTTGGCCCGAGATATCGATCTCGCCGGTCGAGCCCGCATCGCGCGCGACCACCAAGTCACCATTCATCACGCTCACGGAACCACCACCGGAGATAGAGAGAATGCCGCCATCCAGGCCCTGAGGCGAAGATTGCGTGGGGCCGGACCCACTCGATGAACCGCCCACGGTCAATGTGCCATTGATTACGACGGAAGACACTGGCCCGCTCCCGGAGCCGATGACACTGATCTCGCCCGTTCCTTGGGTCCCACTTCCCAGGACGGTCGACCCCAAAGTCACGCTGGCGCCATTTTGCACCTGCAAGATACCGGCGCCATCCACCCCGATCGTCAATTGGCCATTGGTCCCGCCGCTCATATCGAAGCCAGATCCGGCCCCGTCCACCACGAACGTACCCGTGCTGCCCGTGTTCTCGCCAAGCGTGATATTGCCACCGTTGGTCTTTAAGATATTGCCGTCCTTCACAGTCAGCGTCCCAGTCCCATCGAGTCCGACGGTCACGTCCCCCGTGATATTCCAGCTCGAGCCCTGGCCTTGCAGGGTCGCGGTGCCAATCGCCGTGCTGGCGTTGCCGATGATGACAGAGCCAGTGGTGGAGATCTGCGCGCCGCCTTGAACGAAGAAATGTCCGATGCCTTGATCGCCGATCAAGAGTTGGTTGTTCGCTCCGCCGGTGAAGGTAAGCGTGGGGGTCGTTCCGCCGGCTGCGGTGAAAATCAGCGTTCCTGTGCCGTCGGCGTTGCGCCCGATGCGAATGATGTCCCCGTCCACTTGAAGTGTGCCGCCATTTTGCACCGTCACCGTCCCCGTTCCGTCGAGGCCGATATTGAGACGCTGCTGGACATCCCAGGTGGAACCAGCGCCATCAATCGTCACAGTGCCAGTGGCGCCGCTTTCGAAGCCAACTGCGCCGGCGAGCGCGCCGGCGGAGAGACCTGTGCCGCTCATGACTTTCCCGCCGCTTTCGATCAGCATTTTGCCCCCGAGGGCGCCGGTCGCGTCGAAGCCCACATCCATGCTGGCTTGCACGTTGACAGTGGCCCCGTTGGAAACGGTCAACACTGCCCCCCCGGAGGAGCCGATCAGCACGGCGCCATTGCTCGTCCACTTCGAGTTGCTGCCGTCGACCGTCACGCTCGCCGCCTCGCCCGCCGGGCCTCCCAAATCGGCGCCTGTATCGGTTGTGCCCAGCGCCGTGCCGGTGTTGACGATCCCGCCGTTTTGAATGATCAGGCTCCCATTTCCACCGGAGCTGGGAAAGCCGACAAAGAGAGCTCGCGTGACGTCCAGGGTTCCGCCGGATTCGACCGTCACCTGGCCTTGGTCGCCGAATCCGAGGAAGAGATTGCCAGTAAGGTTCCAACTTCCGCCCGTCGCGATGTCCACGGTCGATGGAGAGTTCGCACTGAATGCGACGAAGCTATCCTTCGAAGTGACCAGCCCGCCATTTTTCACGTTGAGCGTGCCAGGGCCTCCGTCTCCGAGCGTGATCCCTTGGGATTCCAAAACCCCGGAATTCACCACGACGAGCCCGGAGCCCGGCTGGATCTGTCCGGTGCCGCCGTCTGTATAGGCAACTCCCACGAGCAAGCTGCCGGTGGTGACGAGACTTCCGCCGTTCGTGATCTGGATCGTGCTGGGATTGCTGACCGAGCCCTCTCCGACCACCGTGTCGCCACTCGCGGTGAATGAGGCTCCGGTGAGTGCAAGCGTGCCATTCACCTGCAGGGCGGTCGTATTCGAAAAGAACACCGGGTTGGCCGCATAGATCGCCGGGGTTCCGGTCTGCGAAGAGCCACTCGCGCCGCCCGTAAACGCCAGCGTCCCAGTAGTCAACACGGGACCAGTGGCGGCCAGGCTCGACCCGGAGGCGAAGGTCGTCTGTCCCCCGGCGGATAGTCCCCCCGCGCTCACCGAGGATTGAAACGTCGCCATGGAAAAGGTGACGACGAGGCCGGTGGTGGTGACAGTGCCTTGAAATACGGCATCCTGCGCCGACACGCCGTTGAGTCCTGCGCTGACGCTACCCGCCATTGTCACGATCGAACCGTAGTACGCGTTGGTTTCCGTTCCGATGGTCGCTCCGTTTACGTTGAGAGCGCCCGTCACGGTGATGTTGGATTGACTTTGGATAATAGCAAGGTCAAGTGGTCCCGGCGGCGGCGTAATCGTCATGTCACTGCCGAGGACGAAGGTCCAATTGTTCGGGTTCGAGACATCTCCGCTTACGCCAACCCAACGAAAGAGCGCCCCTCCCGGTGGGATCATGATCTGGCCGTGGGCGGGAGTCGCGTGCTGAATAGCGAGCAACGCCGCGAGACCGAGCCAGCCGCTCCCACCGCGGACAACCCGGTTCAATGCGCCCTTCGGAGGCCGACTCTTCATGGAGTCGGGGCTGGGTGCGATCATCGTTTCGAGCGGCGATGACGCCGTCGACGACGGGTTTCCACCCGCCCGAGACCAACGCTCACGTCCGAGTCGCCTCCGCAGCGGTAGAAAAACGGCAGGCCTGTCGGAACACGTATCCAGTGTTTGGGTAGCCATGCTGTGTGCGCATACCGAAAACCGCGGAGACTGTCAATGCACATGTCCTCGATTTGCCAGGCTCGTCTTTGCCAGTTCTTCCGTTGGTTAACAGCAACCAGCCCGTTGTTGTACAATAGCTCCCCAAGCTGTTCACATTGAACCGCCACACAGATGCCACCGGTGGTGGTGACGGTGTGGAAGCGCCGGCCAGCAAGGCGGCAATACTACCCGCCAGCGCGCGGGGGAGGGGGCGCATTGCACCACGGAGAGGAGTCGAGGAAGAAACGACGGAAGCGGGCGGGATTTTCATAAGCGATGAAACCGTTTTGCATGGGCCGTTCCGCAATGCACCATGCACCAAGGGCCGGTTGGAGGTGCCTTCCAGCGAATCAACGCCCGGTGCGGCAAGCCTTTTCGCCTCAGATCCCGGTTCCCTGCGGAAGCGCCCGCTTGGAATGGTGCCGTCGCCGTACGGTCAGGTTGCTCTTGACGATCCGGATGAGGATTCAGAAGGCGCAGCCGGGGCTTTCAGGGCGGCGATTTCTTTCGAGGTCAGGAGGCGCCATTCGCCGGGGCGCATCTCGCCGATCTTCAGGGGGCCGAGACGGATGCGGGCGAGGCGTTCGACCTCGTAGCCGAGATCGTAGAGCATGAGGCGGATCTGGCGCTTGATCCCTTGGGTGAGCACGAGGCGCAGATGGTTGGGCGCCAGGATCTCCACCCATTCCGTCTTGGCCCGGCCGCCGATGATGTGAAAACCCTTCAGCAGCTTCGCCTTGTGCTTCGGATCGAACGGCTTATCGAGGAGGACTTCGTATTCCTTCTCGATCTTGTAGCGCGGATGGGTGAGAGCGAGGGAGAGTTCGCCGTCGTTGGTGACGAGGAGGAGGCCCTCGCTCTCCTTGTCGAGGCGGCCCACGTGGTAGACGCGGGGCCAATTCGGCGGGAGGAGTTGGAAGATGGTCTTGCGGTCGCGCTCGTCGCTGGCGGTGCAGAGGTAACCGACGGGCTTGTTAAGGAGCACGGTGATTTTCTGCTCGGTGCGCAGGAGGCGGCTGCCGACTTTGACGGCGTCATTCGGGTCGACCTGCGTGGCGAGGTCGGTGACGACGTGGCCATTGATGCGGACCTGGCCGGAGGTGATGAGTTCCTCCACGCCGCGGCGGGAGCCGAGGCCGGCGGAGGCGAGGAAGCGATTGAGGCGCATGAGAGATGGGTGATGGGAGATGAGAGATGGCAGGTGGCAAACGGCGAATGGCAAAGAGCAAAATGGCAGAGCGGGCAGGGGAGTTAAGCGATGTGATTGGAAAAAACTACCCAATAGATGGAGATTTCAGTAATTCCTCGCCGCTCCCGCCCCTTTTTGCCAGATGCAGAAACTCGTCATCCCCCGGAAAACAGTTTACCGGCTGTCGCTCTATTATCGAGCGCTGCAGCGGTTGCGCGTAAACAATATCGAGACGGTATCCTCGGCGGCGCTGGCCAAGGCCGCCGGGGTGAAGCCCACGCAATTGCGCAAGGACCTGACGTATTTCGGGCAATTCGGGACGCGCGGCCTGGGCTACAACGTCGATGCGCTGAGTCGGCGGTTGACGGAAGCCCTCGGGACCACGCACTTGCAGCCGGTGATCCTGGTGGGCGCGGGCAATCTGGGCTCGGCGCTGCTGCGCTATCCGGGCTTTGCCAAGGAAGGCTTCGAGGTGGTCGCGGCGTTTGACGCGAAGCCGCAACGCCTGCGCGAAAGAGAGCTGGGTGTCAAGGTGCTGCCGATGCACAAGCTCACGCAATTTGTCACCGAGAGCCGCATCAAGATGGCGATCCTTACCGTGCCGGCGACGGTCGCCCAGGAGGTGGCCAACGAATTGATCACCGCCGGTGTGCTCGCGATCCTGAATTTCGCGCCGATCATTTTGCAGGTGCCAGACAACGTGGTGGTGAACAACGTCGACCTGGCCATCGAGCTGGAGAACCTCAGCTATTTCATTCAGTGAGCGCCGCCTGCGCCTTATGCTCGCGAAGGACTTCGATCTCGCGCTGACTCTGGAGTGCGGGCAGGTCTTCCACTGGCAGCGCGAGGGCGCGGGCTGGCTGGGGGTGATCGGCGACCGCGCGGTGTATGTGGAGCAGCGCGGGGAGGAGCTGCTCATTCCCGAGGACGCGGCGAAATTGGTGCGGTACTATTTCGCGCTCGATCATCCGCTGGCGGAGATTTGCGCGACGTTTCCGGACGATCCGGCGATGCAGGCGGCGCGCGCCTTTTGCCGTGGCATGCGCATCGTGCGGCAGCCGGCTTGGGAGTGCCTCGCGACGTTCATCACGTCGTCGATGAAACAGGTGGCGCACATCGCGCAAATCTCGCACACGCTGCGGCGGCGCTACGGCACGCGGGTGGACTGGAATGGGCGCGAGTTGTTCGCGTATCCGACGCCCGAGGCGCTCGCCCGACTGCAGGAGGAAGACTTGCGGGCCTGCGCGCTCGGCTATCGGGCGAAAAACCTGCTCGGCGCGGCGCGGATGATTGCCGCGGGCGAGGTCGACCTCGCCGCCGTGGCGCGGATGGAGGACGAAGCAGCGCGCGCGGAATTGTGCCGCCTGCCGGGAGTAGGCGAGAAGGTGGCGAATTGCGCGCTGCTCTTCGGCTTCGAACGGGTGCGCGCTTTTCCGATCGACGTGTGGATCGAGCGGGTGCTGCGCGAGATCTATTTCCCGCGCAAGCGGCGCGTGACGGTGGCGCGGTTGCGCGCATTCTCCGCGAGCTATTTCGGTGCGTACGGCGGCTACGCGCAGCAGTACCTCTTTCATCATGCGCGCAAGACGTGGCGGCTCAAGAAAGCGCCTCAGTGAGCCATCCGCCAGGGCGAAAGCTCCGCCCATGATCTCAAGGCGTCCGTAGACCACGCGCTCGACTTGTCCGTGTGGCAGACATTGCAGGCATTCGGAATCTTCATGGAATCGGTCGCGGCCGGGCTGACGAAGTGAAAGGTATGGCTGCGGACATTCACGTCGCCGATGGTCTGGGCGATCTTCGGCATGTGACAAGCGACGCAGTCGCTGCCGGCGCTATCGGGTTTATGATGCGTGTGCTCCGCCAGGCTGGGCGCGTGCGGGCCATTCGGCGAATTGGCGCCGTGGCAATCGAGACAGAGTGCGCTGGCGGGCTTTCTGAGATTCGCCGGATACTCCGTGCCGTGCGCGTCGTGGCACGTGAAGCAGGTGACGCCGTGAGTGTACATGAGACTGGTGACGTAGTCGTTGCCTTGCATGCGATTCTTGTGCGCCGTGCCGTCGGGAAAATGAGTGAAGGTTGTCTTTCCGAGTTCGTGATCTTCGAGCTTCCAGTAATCACTGAGCTTTTTCGACACGTCGAAGCCCACCGGCCAGTCATAGTACTTGCCGTCGATGGGATTCTGCGGCGGCCGCCCTTGGGAATGGCATTGGATGCAGGTGTCGTTGGCCGCGACGTAGTCCATGTGGGAAGGACACAGGATGGCGGCGACCGCAGCATTTTTTACATGCTCGCTGCCTGGGCCGTGACACTTTTCGCAACCGACATTCCACTCCGTCACCGCCTTGGTCTTGATGTCGTAGTTCACCGAGTGGCAACCGTCGCAAAGTGCGCCTGTCGGGCGTTGGAAATTGTCGGCCGGATAAAATGGAACCCACCAGTCGTCCTTGACGACGTACGGCTTCCATTTCTTGTGCGTCACATCCCATTGTGCCGGATACGGATAGTAGTCATCGCCGACCTTTTTGAAGTAGCGCTGCTTCCAGATGCTGCCGTAGACGAAGGCGATGTCGTCCTTGGTGAAAGTGATGAGGGGATCGCCGCTGGAAAGGTCCGGAGTGATGGCTTCCGGGTGTTCCCTTGGGTCCCGCACCACGTTGGCCATCGGCGTCTTTTTCCAACGCGCGTAAATGTCGCTGTGGCACTTTTCGCAGGATGCAGAGCCGACGTAGTGGGCCGGAGGGGCAGATGGCGCGGGCTTTGTTCCGCTCGCGGAAGCGGTCAGGGGCAGATTGCGGATGAACGACACCAGTTGCCAGGTCTGTTGATCCGGCAATTGCCAGCCCGGCATCGGGGTATTGCGGACGCCGTTGCGGATAAAATAAAACAACTCGCCGTCCGTCCGCTGGCGTTGAATGACGGCGGCGCGGCTGAGATTCGGCGGGGGTGGATATTCACCGGTGCCGGCGGTGGTTTTCCCTGTCCCATCGTAACCATGGCACACCTCACAGTGCTTCTGATACAGCTCGCGCCCGGCCGCCACATCCGCCCCGCCGGCTGCCGTGCTCAGCGGGTTCTGCCGCGTGCGCGCCTCGCGCGGAACGCTGAGGTCTACGAGCCCTTGGGCAACAAACGATTCGATGGCCGAGGGCGCCTGGCGGGCGCGCAATCCGCCGGAACGAATGTATCGATAGAAAATGCCCGCGGCCAGCAAGGCAACGGCGACCGCGAGCACGACGACCGGGCCGAGGCGCGGGCCAGTCTTCTTCGGGTCGGGCGAGTCAGTCATTCGTTTGGCGAACGGTTCGTAACACATGAGAACGGCAAATGCGAGCGGCCTGAGTGTGCCGGTCCGGAACTGCTCTTCGAGGGGCGTGCCTGCCTGCGCGAGGCTGCCGGATGTGGGAAGGAGTTGTTGCCGGGGGAGAATGATGTTTAATGGGCAATTCTGCCGCACTCCTGCGTGCGGGCAATTTCACGTTTCATGCACATCGATGTCGTCCTTCATCCCGCGGAAATCGCGCTGCTTCCGGCGCGCGATCTTTCCGGGACGACGTGCGTGGTTTTCGATGTGTTGCGCGCGACTTCGTCGATGATTACAGGACTGGCGCACGGGGTGAGCGAGATCCACCCGGTGTGCACGATCGAGGAGGCGCAGGCGCTGAAGGCGCGGCTGCCGGATGTGGTGCTCGGTGGCGAACGGCAGAGCGATTTGATCCCAGGATTCGACATCGGCAATTCGCCGAGCGAGTACACGGGGCTCAAGGGCCGGCGGATCGTCACGACGACGACGAATGGCACGGTGGCGTTGCGCGCTGGCGAAAAGGCGAAGCAAGTGCTGGTTGGCGCACTGCTCAATCTCGGAGCGATTGCTGCCGTGCTGAAGGCCGGGGCGCCGCAGGCCGTGTTGCTGGTTTGTGCTGGAACGTTCGATACGTTTGCCCTCGAAGACGCCTATGCGGCGGGGCGGCTGATCGCGGAATTGCCGGGGGCGAGCCGGAGCGATGCGGCGCAGACCGTCGCGGCGCTGGCCTTGCAGTATCCGAACCCCCTCGAGGCCTTGCGCCTCGCGCGCAACGGCCAGGCGCTCACGGCCACCTGCCGCGGCGCAGATGTGGAGTGGTGCGCGCAGGTTTCGCGGTATAAAGTGGCCGGCCTCATGGAGGCCGCCGTCATTCGGCCGTTACCGCTATGAGCACCGCCCAAGGCCAAATCGCGACCCAACTCGCCTGGATGTCCAATCCGACGGAGATGTCGTCGAAGCGGGCCGTGCTCTTTGCCATCGGCATCTCGATTCTGCTGCACGTGCTGGCCTTCATTATCTTTGCGATTCTCATTATCGGATCGTTGTTTGCGCCGAAGGACAAATTGGCCACCGAGCCCGCCAAGCCGCGCAACATCGAGCTGAAGATCATTCCGCCGGAGGAAGAGGAAGCGCACCCGTTTACCCTCGCCCCGCCGCCGCCGGAACGGTTGTTCATCGACTCGCGGGGGCTGGATATTGCCAAGGAAGCGGCGCAACTCCCGCTTTTTGAGTCGGACGAAAACATGAAAGCCGCGAGTGAGAGCATGACGGCCGATGGGCTGCCGCTGCCCGGGCAACAGGGCAAAGAACGGCCGTTCAATGCATTCCAGACACAGCGTTCCTTCCTCGGACCGATTCCCGAACCCTTCTCGCCGACCCCGCCGACAGCGCAGCCGCTGCCGCCTCCACCACCGCCGTCGGTGCAGGTGACGCAGCAAACGCCGGAGCCCTCGCCGCCGACGGCTGCCCCGCAGGATACCACGCCGCCGCCTCCCGAGGCGGACAAGACCGCGGAGAAGAATCCCAAGCCGGCGAAGGAGGCCACGAAACCCAGCGCCTTGAAGGCGGTGGAGAAACTGCTCGACGACGAGATCGCGCTGACGAAGAAGGAAATGAAACTCGCGGCTGTCACGCAAATCCAGCCCGCGGCGAACACGCCTTCGCCGGTGGCCCATGCGGCCGTGCTCCGTCCGCTCGACGAGCAAATGGCGAGGCTCACGACGCCCGCTCCGCCCATGCCGAAGCCGCAGCCGCGGCACGAATCCGGTTACCAACCCGAACAGGAAAAGAACCACATCGAGAGCAGCATTTCCAATCGCGGCAAGAGCGCGGTGGATTCGATCGCCACGCCATTGGCGAAGTATCGCAAGCAGGTCAACGACGCCATTGGCTCGCGCTGGTACTATTATATCCACGACAAAATGGATTTGATTGCCTTTGGTTCGGTGCGTATCAGCTTTGTC
>Ga0206965_10052_pt2 | contig 17219 bp, 4 predicted proteins | sample Alteio_BWOrgHeat_26_FD_152973 | JGI IMG/M metagenome (GOLD analysis project Ga0206965, IMG submission 152973) | Enriched cells from forest soil in Barre Woods Harvard Forest LTER site, Petersham, Massachusetts, United States -... | ecosystem: Environmental > Terrestrial > Soil > Temperate forest >...
GGCTTGTTTGCAGGCACATACAATCTTACGGTAACTGATTTCAATGGCTGTACTACAACAAATACAATAACCTTAATACAGCCAACAGCTTTAACGACTTCTTCTATCAGTGCACATGTTTATAATGATAATTACAATATTACTTGTTTCGGAGCCAGCAATGGAAGTATTACATACAGTGCGACAGGCGGTTCGACACCTTATTCTTATAACTGGACAGGACCAAACAGTTATACTTCAACAGCACAATCTCCAAGTGGTTTGTTTGCAGGTACCTATAATCTTACTGTAACAGATTTCAATGGATGTACCATAACTAACACTATAACCTTAATTCAGCCTGCAGCATTAAACAGCGTGAGTATTAGTGCTCTTCAGTATATTGGGGGTTATAATGTAACTTGTAATGGTTCTTGTAATGGCAGCATAACATATAGTGCAACAGGTGGCTCAACTCCTTACACCTATAGCTGGGCTGGTCCTGGTAATTATAGCTCAGGTGCACAATCACCTAACGGGTTATGCGCAGGCACCTATAACCTAACAGTTACAGATTTTAATGGATGTACTATAACAAATACTATAACATTAACACAACCACTTCCTCTAACATTTACAACAACTCAAATAAATGTAAGTCCATGTTTTAGTAATTCTGATGGAAGCATAACAGTTGCTTCAGTTTCAGGAGGAACACCGGGATATGTTTATTCTGATAACGGCGGTTCAACTTACCAAACATCAATATTGTTTTCAAATTTAATTGCTGGAACTTATACAGTTGCAGTAAAGGATACTAATAACTGTGTTACTATGAATACAGTAATAATTACACAACCTCCATTTATTACTTTTACTGATAGTAATTCAAATGTTTTATGTAATAATGGCCATACGGGATCAATCACTATTATAGCTACCGGTGGTCAATCAGGGTTCTTTAATTATTCAATAGATGGTGGAAACACTTATCGTTCAAATGGTACCTTTGATTCATTGGCTGCTGGAACTTACACACTTCACGTTAAAGATGACAATAATTGTCAAAGCAATAACGCAACAGTAATTATTACGCAACCTGTTGTTTTAACAACTGCAATTAGTGGAACAAACTTGACTTGTTTCAATAATAATTCCGGAACTGTCAACACAATTCCTTCTGGAGGAACATTTGATTATGATTATTTATGGAATAATGGTTCAACAATTTCAAATCCATCTGGTTTATCAGCTGGGACTTACACAGTAACAGTTATTGATGATAATGGTTGTTCGATTACGGCAAGTATTGCAATAACTCAACCTACCGTTTTGACGGCGACAGCAAACGGCACTAACCTAAACTGTAATGGTAATCCTACTGGAACAGTAAGTGTATCAGCAAGTGGTGGTACAACTTTGTACTCTTATTTATGGAGTAATGGTGTAACAACAATTTCCCAAAGCGGTTTGAGTGCTGGAACTTATTTAGTTACAGTTACTGATCATAATGGATGTACAGCAACATCATCAGTAACATTAGTTGTTCCTTCTGCTTTAAGTGCAACTGCGAGTGGTACGAACTTGACTTGTAATGGTAATCATACAGGAACCGTTACTGTAGCGGTAAATGGAGGTTCAACTCCATACTCATATAATTGGAATCAGGGAACATCTATTACTAATGCTTCTCAAACAGGCTTGGTTGCAGGTACATACAATGTTACTGTTCATGATATTAATGGATGCTCTGCAACTTCTACAGTTACGATTACTCAACCAGCAATTTTAACTGCGAATGCAACAGGCACAAATCTTACTTGTAATAGTAATAATACAGGAACAGTAACAGTCGCGGTAGGTGGCGGAACATCTCCTTATAGTTATATATGGAACAATGGTCCTGTTAGCCAATCTCAGTCTAATTTGGCTGCTGGAACTTATTCGGTAACAGTTTCGGATGCAAATCTTTGTTCTGCAATTTCTTCAATAACAATCACACAGCCTGCTGCAATTTCATCAACTCCAGTTTTGGTAAATGTAAGTTGTAATGGAGGAAGTAATGGAAGTATAACTGTTAGTGCTGTGAGCGGTGGAACAAGTCCTTATCTATATTCCGATAATAGTGGTAGTACTTATCAGACATTGAACAGTTTTGGCGGATTGTCTTCAGGAAATTATGGAATATTGATTAAAGATAATAATAATTGTGCAAGTACCTTAAATGTTGTAACAATTACTCAGCCTCTGATTGTTTCATTCACAACAACTTCTTTAAATATTAGTTGCAATGGAGCAGGAAATGGCAGCATAACGATAACTGCTTCAGGCGGAACAACTGGATATACCTATTCTGATAATGGTGGTGTGAATTATCAATCATCAAATGTTTTTAGTAGTTTAGGTACAGGTATTTATAGCATATATGTTAAAGATGCTAATAATTGTTTAGCTTCGCCTGCACTAGTTACAATTACACAACCAAATGTACTTACAATAACACCTTCACATGTTAATGTGAGTTGTAATGGTGGTTCTAATGGAAGTAGTTCAGTAGCTGTGTCAGGAGGAACAACTTTATATCATTATAACTGGAGTAATGGTGCGACAGTTTCAAACGTTTCAAATTTAATTGCAGGAACCTATACTGTTACTGTTACGGATGCAAATAGTTGTACAGCAATTTCGACTATTGTCATTTCGCAACCTGCCTTGTTTACAGTTACCGCAACTGGAACTAGTTTAATCTGTAATGGAAATAACTCAGGGGCAGTAACTACTTCAATTTCAGGTGGTACTTCATCATTTACTTATTCTTGGAGTAACACTGCAACAACATCTTCAATTTCAGGATTAGCAAGTGGTTCATATACCGTAACTGCAACAGATAATAATGGCTGTACTTCTGTTTCAACAGCAACATTAACTCAACCTGCTACTGTTACTTTTTCTTCGTATGAATTTGATGCTACCACCACTTGTCATAACGATGGTTTTATTTTCGTTAATGCCGCTGGCGGTGATAATTATTTCCATTACTCAAAGGATAATGGAAATACATACCAGGTAGCAAGTGTTTTTGATTCCTTAGCAGGAGGGACCTATACTATTCTTGTCAGAGATATGAATGGTTGTTTAAGTTCTTCTGCCAATGTAATTGTTCACCAGCCTAATCCAATTACATTTACTACTACTCATACTAATGTTTCTTGTAATTCTGGAAACAATGGTACGATTACGGTTTCTGCTTCAGGTGGCAATTCGCCATATTTCTATTCTTCAAATGGTGGTACTTCTTATCAGTCTTCAAATGTTTTATCTGGTCTAACTGCTGGTACTTATACCGTTATTGTTCAAGATGATAGCACTTGTTTAAGTGCTCCTTCAAGTGTTACGATTACCCAACCAACAGCCTTGACTTTATCATTAAGTGCCGCTACTCATGCAGATGCTTATAATATTAGTTGTAATGGCGGTTCAAACGGAAGTATAACCCTTACACGAGGAGGAGGAATAACTCCTTATTCTTATAACTGGACCGGACCGAATAGCTACACTTCTAATGTTCAAAGTCCAAGCAGTTTATTTGCAGGAACTTATAATGTAACTGTAACCGATGCCAATGGTTGTACAATAACAAGCACAATCACATTAACACAACCTGCTGCTTTAACAACTTCAAGTATTAGTGCCTTCCAATATATTGATAACTATAATGTAACCTGTAATGGAGCAAATAATGGCAGTATCACCTATGGTGCTACAGGAGGTTCAACTCCATATATCTATAACTGGACAGGACCAAATAGCTATACTTCAAATACACAATCACCAAGCGGACTATTTGCAGGTACTTACAATTTAACAGTTACAGATGCAAATGGATGTACAACTACAAATTCAATTATATTAAGTCAACCAGCTGTTTTAACCACATCAAGTATTACTGCGCATCAATATAATGATAACTATAATGTAACATGTAATGGAGCCAGCAATGGTAGCATCACTTATAATGCGACAGGAGGCTCAACTGCCTATGCTTATAGTTGGACAGGTCCGAATAGCTATACCTCGAATGTTCAATCCCCAAATGGCTTGGCATCGGGTACCTATAATGTAACAGTAACAGATGCAAATGGTTGTTCTACAACAAATTCTATTACATTAACTCAACCTGTTGCATTAACTACTGCAAGTATTAGTGCTCATCAGTACAATGATGGATATAATGTCACTTGTAATGGGGCAAGTAATGGCAGTATCACATACAATGCCACTGGAGGTTCAACTACTTATTCATATAGTTGGGCAGGACCAAACAGCTATACTTCAAGCGCGCAATCACCAAGCGGATTAGCCGCAGGGGTCTATAATGTAACGGTCACAGATGCCAATGGATGTACGACAACCAATACAATCACCTTAACACAGCCTGCTCAATTAACAACTTCAAGTATCACCGCACAACAGTACGTTGATAACTACAATGTGACTTGTAACGGAGCAAGCAATGGCAGTATCACCTATAGTGTAACAGGAGGTTCGACTCCATATAGCTATAGCTGGTCAGGACCGAATAGTTATACTTCAAATGCTCAATCCCCAAGTGGATTGGTAGCGGGAATTTATAATGTAACAGCGACTGATGCCAATGGTTGTGCGACAACAAATACGATAACTTTAACACAGCCGGCTTTATTAACCACAGCGAGTATCACAGCGCATCAGTATAATGATAACTACAATGTAACTTGTAATGGAGCAAGCAATGGAAGTATCACCTACAGTGCAACAGGAGGCTCGACTATTTATACTTATAGTTGGACAGGACCTAATAGTTATACCTCAAATGTTCAATCCCCAAGCGGCTTGGCATCAGGTACCTATAATGTAACTGTGACAGATGCTAATGGTTGTTCAACCACAAATGCAATAACATTAACACAACCTGCTGCTTTATCATCAGTAATTTCAGCAACAACTCATGCTGGAGGTTATAATATAAGTTGTAATGGTGGTAGTAATGGCAACATTTCTTATACAGTTAGTGGCGGTTCAACCTCTTATTCTTATAATTGGACAGGACCAAATAGCTTCACTTCTACAGTTCAAAACCCAAATGGATTATTTGCAGGTACTTATAATGTGACAGTGACTGATGTTAATGGCTGTTCAATATCTAACTCTATTACTTTAACACAACCACCTTTATCTTTGACGACTACAATTTCATCCGCTACTCATGCAGGTGGATATAATATTAGTTGTAATGGTGGAAGTAATGGTATTATAACCTTGACACCTTCTGGAGGTACACCTACTTATTCTTATAATTGGACAGGACCAAATAGCTATACATCATCTTCTCAAAGCCCAAGTGGATTAAGAGCAGGAACTTATAATGTCACTATTACTGATGCAAATGGCTGTTCAAACACAAATACAATTACGTTGACCCAGCCTGCAGTATTGACTTCAAGTTTAAGTGGGCTGACTTATGTGGATGGATATAATATTACATGCAATGGAGCAAGTAATGGAAGTATTACTTTAACTGTAAGCGGAGGAACGACAGCGTATAGTTATAATTGGACTGGACCAAACAGTTATACATCTGCAAATCAAAATATTAGTAGTTTAATAGCAGGTACATATAATGTTACAGTTATTGACGCAAACGGGTGTACAACGACATCGATTATCACGTTGACTCAACCTACCTTATTACAATCAAGTGTTTCAGCAGCTACTTATGCTGATGGATATAATATTAGTTGTTTTGGTGGTAATAATGGAAGTATTACTTTTTCGGCTACGGGTGGATCAACGTCATACAATTACAGTTGGACTGGTCCAAATAGTTATACTTCTGCGGCGCAATCAATTAATTCATTATATGCCGGACTTTATAATGTTACTGTTACAGATGCGAATGGATGTACAACAACAAACAATATTACCTTAACACAACCGACATTATTAGCCACACCTGTGTTAACTCCTTATGTAAATCAACAAGGTTATAATGTTGATTGTTATGGATTGAATAATGGAAGTATTACTTTGAGCGAAAGTGGAGGATCTACCCCTTACACTTATAACTGGGCAGGGTCAACTTATGATTCTTTAAATAATTACAGTTCAACAGTACAAAGCCCAGATTCGTTGAAGGCTAATTACACCACATTATCATTAACCGCTAAAAGTTACAATGTAACTGTTACAGATGCTAATGGTTGTTCATCAACTAATAGTATTCAATTATCCCAGCCTCAACCGATTGTTACTCCTTTCATAACAATTAATAATGTGCTTGGTTGTTATGGCGATCATACAGGAAGCATAATTGTTGATTCAACGAGGGGAGGAAATAATTTTTATACGTACTCTGATAATTATGGATTATCATTCCAGGCTTCACAAGTGTTTAATCTAATTCCTGCTGGTACCTATGGCATTCAAGCTCAGGATAATTACCATTGTTTAAGTGCGATTGACACTGTTACGGTTACACAACCACCTCAAATTGTATATACAACTACACAAACTCTTGTAAGTTGTAATGGAGGAAATGATGGTACAATTACTGTTAGTGCTTCAGGAGGAACCGGCACATTAGTTTATTCTGATAATGGCGGCAATAATTATCAAAGTTCAAATCAATTTAGTGGTTTGACAGCCGGAACATATACAGTTGTAGTAAAAGATTCTAATAATTGCACAATTTCACATATTGCAGTTGTTAATCAAATATCTACATTAACCGCAACTACAAGTTCACCACAATTCTCAGGTGGCTTTAATATCAGTTGTAATGGTGGAAACGATGGTAGTATAAATCTGACTGTAACAGGTGGAACAACATCCTATTCTTATTTATGGAGTAATTCTTCAACTCTAGCTAATCAAAATGGATTAACAGCTGGAACTTATACTGTTACAGTTAGTGATGCAAACGGATGTATATCTGTAAGTACTATTACCTTATCCCAACCAGCTATTCTTACAGCATCTGCTTCGGGGATAAATCTTTTGTGTAATGGAGATAATTCAGGTGAAGTAATACTAACTGTTTCAGGTGGTTCAGGTAATTATTTTTTCAACTGGAATAATGGAAGTTATATTACACAGGATTTAATTGGTGTAAGTGCAGGTTCATATTCAGTTGTTGTAAATGATGATAATGGTTGTTCTACCGGAACTAGTATTGTTCTCACACAACCTGCTGTTCTAGTAGCTACAGCAAGCGGGACAAATTTAACTTGTAATGGAAACTCTACCGGATCAGTAAGTGTAACTGTAAATGGTGGAACACCTGGTTATTTTTATTCTTGGAGTAATGGAGCAACTGACAATAATTCAAGTGGATTATCTGCGGGGACTTATACGGTAACTGTTACTGATAATAATGGATGTACTTCTGTCTCAAGTGTTACTATTACACAACCAGATGTGATTATCCCAACAGGAACTCAATATAGTCTTTTATGCAACGGTGATGGAACAGGTGCAATTACATTAAGTACTACTGGTGGTACCCCTGGTTATACTTATAACTGGTCAGGACCGAGCAATTATAGTGCAACTGATCAGAATATCTCTAATTTAATGGCAGGCACATATTATGTTACTGCAACAGATATTAATGGATGTACAGGAATCGGAAGTGTAACAGTTACTCAACCGGATGTCTTGGTTGCTTCAGCGAGTGGAACAAATCTTACCTGTAATAATAATAATACTGGAACGATATCTGCAACACAAACTGGCGGCACATCTCCATATTCTTATCTATGGAGTAATAATATTACAGGGGCAAATCAAAATGGTCTTACAATTGGAACATATACTGTAACTGTAACTGACGCTGATGGATGTACAAGTTCAAGTAGTGTCACGATTACACAACCTGTAACCTTAAGTTCTTCTGCCTCATCTGCTACTCATAGTGGCGGTTATAATGTAAGTTGTAATGGTGGTAGTGATGGTACAATATCTTTGACTGTTAATGGTGGAACAACTTCTTATAGCTTTAATTGGAGTGGACCTAATAATTATAGTTCTGCAGTGCAAAATCCAACTGGATTATTTGCAGGTACTTATAATGTTACTGTTACAGATGCAAATGGTTGTACAAGTTTGACTACTATTACCTTGACTCAGCCAGCAACTTTAGGTTCGAATATCAGTGCAGCTACTCATGCCGGAGGATATAATATTAGCTGTAATGGTGGTAGTAATGGTTCAATTACATTAGTTGTTAATGGTGGAACAACTTCATATTCTTATAGTTGGTCTGGACCTAATAGTTACACTTCTTCAGTACAAAATCCAAGTGGCTTATATGCCGGTACATATAATGTAACAATTACTGATGCCAATGGATGTACTGCTGCAAATAGTATCAATTTATCTCAGCCAAATGTTCTAAGTGCTTCAGCTACTGGTTTTAATTTATTATGTAATGGCGATGGAACAGGTTCAGTTTCTGTAAGTGTTACAGGAGGAGCTGGAAACTATTATTATAGTTGGACTAACGGAGCAACTACATCAAATGTTAATGGCTTGCAAATTGGAACTTATGTTGTAACTGTTACAGATGATAATGGATGTACGTCAACATCTTCAATTGCTTTGACTCAACCAGCTGTGTTGACTTCAAATATAACTCCTGTAACACATGCAGGTGGATATAACATTAGCTGTAATGGTGGTAGTAATGGAAGTGTATCTGCATCAGCAAATGGCGGAACCACAGGATATAGTTACTTCTGGAATAATAACAATTCTGGTCCAAGCCAAAGTGGTTTATCAGCGGGGACATATACCGTAACTGTTACGGATGCAAATGGATGTACAAATGTAAGTACGATTACATTAACCCAACCAGCAACTTTATCAACTTCAACCTCTTCGTCAACCTATAATGGCGGATATAATGTTAGTTGTCATGGATGTAGTAATGGAACGATCAACTTAACTGTTAATGGTGGAACACCTTCATTTACTTATAATTGGAGTGGACCAAATAATTATACATCTGCCAACCAAAATCCAAGTGGATTATTTGCCGGTACTTATAATGTGACTGTTACAGATGCAAATGGTTGTACTAGTGTAAGCTCAATTACATTAACCGAGCCAGCGAATGCATTATCAGCAACTGCTACTGCAGCCACATACATAGGTGGTTATAATGTTAGTTGTAATGGTGCAAGCAATGGAAGTATTACATTAGCTGTTGCTGGAGGAACTCCATCTTATACTTTTAGTTGGACAGGTCCAAACGGCTTTACTTCAACGACTCAAAATCCAAGCGGATTAGTAGTAGGAACCTATAACGTAACTGTGACTGATGCAAATTTGGCAACTACCACTGCTACAATTACATTGACTCAACCAGCAACGTTAACCACCTTAAGTATTTCTGCTCATCAGTATATTGGAGGATATAATGTTTCATGTAACGGAGCATGTAATGGAAGCATCACTTATAATGCTACAGGTGGAAATACATCATATAGTTACAATTGGGTTGGTCCAAATAGCTATACGTCTTCTGCTCAATCCCCAAATGGTTTATGTGCCGGTACCTATAATCTGACAGTTACTGATGCCAATGGATGTACAACGACAAATTCAATAACTTTGACACAGCCTGCCGTCTTGACTACTGCAAGTATCAGTGCTCATCAGTATTTTGGTGGTTACAATGTAATCTGTAATGGAGCAAGTAATGGTAGCATTACATACAATGCAACAGGTGGAAACACTGGTTATAGTTATAATTGGACAGGTCCAAATAGCTTTACATCAAATGTTCAGTCTCCAAACGGATTGGTTGCTGGAATATACAATGTTACTGTTACTGATGCTAATGGTTGTTCAACAACAAGCAATATTACTTTAACCCAAGCAAATGTTTTAGTTGCTTCAACAAGCGGAACAAATCTTACTTGTAATGGTAATGGTACTGGAACGGTAACAGCAAGTCAAATTGGCGGAACCCCTTCTTATACATATTTATGGAATAATGGTGCAACTACGATTTCACAAAGCGGCTTGGCAATTGGTACATATACAGTGACCGTAACTGATGCTAATGGTTGTACAAGTTCAAGTAGTGTTACTTTAACTCAACCAGTTACATTAACTTCAAGCATTTCATCTGCTACTCATATCGGTGGTTATAATATAACATGTAATGGTGGCAGCAATGGTACAATTACCTTTACTCCAGCTGGTGGAACAACTGCTTATCATTATAACTGGACAGGTCCCAACAGTTACACTTCTTCAGTTCAAAATCCAAGTGGATTAATTGCAGGTATATACAATATAACAGTTACAGATGCAAACGGTTGTAGTACTACAAATTCAATTACTTTATCTCAACCTAATGCTATTAGCTTTACAACTTCACAAACCAATGTAACGATATGCTATAGCGCTAATAATGGTTCAATATCAGTAAATGCACCATCAGGCGGTAATCCTGGTTACACTTATTCAAATGGTGGTTCTTCTTACCAGAATACCAATTCATTCAGTGGTTTGACAGGTGGTGCATATACCATTTATGTTAAAGATACTAATGGTTGTACGGCAAGTAATGTTGTTACACTCACAACTCCAACAGTTGTGACATTCACTACAACAGTGCAATCAACAAGTTGTAATGGAACCTCTGATGGTAGTATTTCAATTGCAGCCTCAGGAGGTACTCCTAATTATAAATATTCTATTACAGGAGGTGCTCCTTTCCAATCAGGATCTGGATTTACTGGATTAGCCGCTGGAACTTATTCAGTGGTTATTAAAGATAGTAATAGTTGTTTGAGTGCTATTGTTAATACTATTGTTACCCAACCAGCGGCACTTACCTATACAACTTCGCATACAAATTTGACATGTAACAATAATAATTCAGGTACGATTACAATTACTGCAACAGGAGGAACTACTCCTTACAGTTATTCTGATGATCAAGTCCATTACCAAAGTTCAGATACATTGACAGGTTTGAGTGCAGGTAATTATACTCTTTATGTTACTGATCATAACAATTGCCCAAGTACAAATGCAAATGTTACAATTACTCAGCCGTCTGCTATAACATTCACGACAAATGTTACTAATGTTCTATGTCATGGTGGATCTACAGGTAGTATTTCAGTTAACGCTTCAGGAGGTACATCTCCTTACATGTATTCTAGTGATGGCGGTGCTACATATCAATCTTCAAATTCCTTGAGTGGATTGGCTGCAAATAATTATTCGGTTTTTGTAAGAGATGCAAACCTTTGTACAAGCAATACAACTATCACGGTAACCCAACCTTCTGCGGTACATGTGAACGCAACTCCAACAAATCTTAGCTGTAATGGAAACAATTCTGGACAAATCATTGCTGCTGGTAGCGGTGGAACAACTCCATATACTTATTCTGATAATGGTGGAGCAAGTTATCAATCATCAACAACTTTTGGCTCATTATCTGCAACAACTTATACTGTTTTAGTAAAAGATAATAATGGTTGTACTGCTTCCATAAATGTTACCTTAACGCAACCTGCAGCTATTAATTTAGCCTCTACTACACATGTAAACGTAGATTGTAACGGAACTAATGACGGTAGTATCTTAGTTCAAGCAACTGGGGGAACGGGTGCTGGAACATACTCTTATTCAGATGATGGTGGTTCGAACTTTATATTTAATCAGCCGCATTTTACCAATTTGAATGCAGGTACCTATTCTGTAGTTGTTGAAGATGGTAATAATTGTACAGGTACTTTGAGTGTGATAATAACACAGCCTACCCCAATATCAGTTTCTACATCACAAACAAATGTTGATTGTAATGTGTTAGGAAGTATCACGGTTACTGCAACTGGCGGCACACCTGGACCTGGTTATATGTATTCTGATGATGGTAGTAATTACCAAAGCTCTAATGTGTTCTCGAACTTAGCTGCCGGTACATATTCTATATTTGTTAAAGATAATAACAACTGTACAAGTGCCGAAACTGATGTTATCATTACAAGCTCATCTGCGGTGACATTTACCTCTTCTCATGCTAACGTTAGTTGTAACAACGGTAGTAATGGAAGTATAACAGTTTCTGCTTCAGGTGGCAACAGTCCTTACACTTATTCAGATAATAATGGTGGTTCATATCAATCATCTAATTCTTTTGCCAGCTTAGCTGCAGGTACTTATACTCTGATTGTTAAGGATATTAATGGCTGTGCAAGTACATCTTCTGTAGTTACCATTACACAACCTAGTGCAATAACATTCACTGCTTCACAAGGTGCTGCTATATCTTGTAATGGTGGTACAACTTCTATTACTGTTTCATCAGTTTCCGGAGGAACGACGCCGTATACATATTCAGATAACAATGGCGGTTCATATCAATCTGGTAATTCATTCAGTGGATTGGCTGCTGGTACCTACACAGTGCTTGTTTCAGATCATAATGGCTGTTCAAGTTCTCCTTCAGTCATTACAATCACACAGCCTTCAGCAATATCAGTATCTAATTCTACTACTAATGCCACAGCATGTATAGGTGGTAGCGATGTTATCACTGCATCAGGTGGTACAGGTATTTTAACGTATTCTGATAATGGTGGAGGTAACTATCAACCTTCTAATACCTTCAGTGGATTAGCAGCCGGTACTTATACAATAGTGGTTAAGGATGGTAATAATTGTACCAACACTTCCACCATAGTTATTACAGGTCCTGTAACATTATCATTTACTACTTCGCAAACAAGCCCAACTTGTAATGGTGGAAGCAATGGAAGTATTACAGTAAATGCTACTGGTGGTGCTACCCCTTATACTTATTCTGATAATGGTGGTATTAATTATCAATCATCTAATTCATTCTCAGGATTGTCTCAAGGTACTTATGGTGTGGTTGTTAAGGATGCTAATGGATGTTCAACTTCAGCGAACGTTACCGTTACACAACCTTCTGCTGTAACATTCACTACGAGTACTACCAATGTTAGCTGTAATGGTGCAGGTAACGGTACTATCACTGTAACTGCTTCCGGTGGTTCTGGTGGGTATACTTATTCAGATGGAAATGGATATGGAAATTCAAATTCATTTACCGGATTGGCTCCAAACACTTATGTTGTAAATGTTCAGGATGTTAATGGTTGCTTCGGCACCCCTGCTAATGTTACCATCTCTCAACCTGCTGCATTGACATATACCGATGTTGTTCATAATGTAAGTTGCAACAGTGGCTCTAATGGTTCTATAGCCTTTAGTGTTTCTGGCGGAACAAGTCCATACAGCTATTCATCTGACGGAGGTAATACTTACCATCCTTCTTTGAGTGGCTTGGCAGCAAATACTTATTCAGTAGTTGTTAAGGATGCTAATAATTGTACAGCTTCTTCAAGCGTTACAGTTACTCAGCCTTCTGCAATATCAGTTACTAACAACCAAGGCAATTCAAGTTGCGGTGGCGGTACTGATACAGTAGTTGCAACAGGTGGAACTCCAGGTTATACCTACTCTAATGATAGTGGTGCTACCTTCCATACTTCCAATATCTTCAATGGAATGAGTATAGGTAATTACACCATCGTTGTTAAAGATACTAACGGTTGTACAAATTACTCAAGTATATCTGTTACTGCTTCATCACCACTTTCAATCTCAAATAGCCCGGTCGGTGTGGCATGTAATGGTGCAAGTACAGGTTCTGATGTAATTAGTGTAAGTGGAGGTACAGGTCCTTATCATTATTCAGATGATGGTGGAAACACTTATCCTACAACTTCAAATACCTTTACTAATTTGGCAGCAGGTACTTATACGATGGCTGTTAGAGATGCAAATGGTTGTACTGCGGCAGCGAGTGTTGTCATCACGCAAAATTCTGCTATATCTATCGTTAACTACCCAACAAACGTATCTTGTAATGCAGGATCGAATGGTAAAGATTCTATAGTAGCTTCAGGTGGTGCGGGTGGTTCTTATACTTATTCTAATGGTGGAAATGTTTATCAATCTCCTGATGTATTCACAGGATTGGTTGCTAATACTTACATCATGTATGTAATGGACAATAATGGTTGTACAGCAAGTTCTTCTGTAACGATTACTCAGCCTGCTTCATTGAATCCTTCAATTACCGCTGCGCCTTCTACCAATGTTTGTCCAAGTACATTTGGTGATCCGACAGATACCTTGACGGTGTCAACTTCATTTGCCGGTTATGCATGGTCAACAGGAGCTTCAACACAACGTATATTAGTTACTGCTGCCAATACTTATTCAGTAACCGTTACTGCCATCACAGGTTGTACAGCAGTTACTTCAGTAGCTGTAACTAAGATTTGTCCTACTCCTACAGGCGAAACAGTTTGTTGTATCGGTGCTAATCACTCTGCTACCATTAGCTGGAATGCTGTTGCATGCGCTGCAAGTTACACAGTTGAATATCGTCAGCAGTACAGCCCTGATACAGGTACATGGCATACATTTGCTGTTGCTAATACTTCTACAAGCCATACCTTCACAGGAAATAATGTATTGAAGGCAAATACGACTTACGAATGGGCAGTGCGTTCAAACTGTAATACTTCTTCATCTGTAGTATCTGCATACTCTTCAGTAAATACCTTTACCACGACAGGTCCAAGAAATGCAGTGGTCTATAACGAGTTCACAGTTTATCCAAACCCTGCAAGTAACGATGTTACTGTCAGATTCTCTTCTGAAACAGAAAATTCTGCATACACCATCCGTTTATTCGACCTTACCGGAAGAATGGTGATGATCTCTAATGGTGAAACCACTGAGGGAGATAATCAGATAGAATTAGATCTGTCAACAGTTGCTAAGGGTATCTACATTGTTTCATTAGAACAAAACAATGTGGTGAGCAAACTGAAGTTGGTTGTTCAATAACAGAAAATTTAATTAAAGAATTCAGGGAGCCGGCTATATTTTCAGCCGGCTCCCTTTTTTTTTGACTATTTAACACATACATACTTTTATGGTTCTACTGGGAATTTTGTGGGAAGCTTAATTTACATTGATTCAATAGGATAAAATTTAACCACAGAGTACACAGATTAACACAGATTTTGGTCGCCAAGAATCTGTGTTAATCTGTGTACTCTGTGGTTAAATTTTATTCCTTTAAATTTTGGTTAATATCCCCCTATAATCATTTACCCACAAAATTCCCAGTAAAGCCACTTTTATAAACATGGTGATAGGGACAAATTTGCTTGACACCTTTTGCCGTAAGTGCTTTTCCATTGCGTGTAAAAATCCCGAAACGGCTTTCAGTCTGAAAATAAATATTGATTAGAGGATAGTGGTCCTTTTTACCGACTATTTCTTCTTGAAGGATGGTCGGGAGTTTTTTTTAACTCCGCCACTTGTTTTTCTCCTTTTGGATGTGACTCTTGCGTGCCACTTTTAGCTTCGCTCCAAATTTATGTTTGACATATTTGTTCACTGCATGATACTTGATATCGGGTACAAAATCTTTGTCTATCCATTGCCGCAATTCTTCAAAACTTCTGAATGCTTCCAAAGGATTAGTTAGCTTTTCTTCTATCTTTTTATGTACTTCAGTAGTAATCAACGTGGGTTTAAATACTCCCATGTTATATTCCAACATCTTTTCAATCCCTCCGACAATATAGGCTTTACGCCATTTTTGAACACTGTTGTGTCCTTTTGCCATGACGCAAATTAATATGGAAGTTAAGACACAGTCAGCTTTTCAAATCATTTTTTCAACAAATAATTGTTGATTATTAGACTATATTATATTTCGAAATGGTATTATTTCGCCGTTGGATTGATAGTAAAAACAATGGTGGTGTCAAGAAACAAACATTTGTCTTTGCAAGCTTCGTAATCAATCTTTACCGGGATAGTGAATTTCTTTTTATTCTTAATGGCAATAGTTTGTTTAAAGACAGGAGTGCCTTGCAAGGTCATTACTTTTACTCCAAAATCTTTATCGAAAGCTTCATCGGGTTTTGGCTCTGAAGTTTTTCCGGCGACAACATAGGTTGAAGATTTTGGGAAAGTAAATGCCGTAGCGATAGGTCCGCCATCAGGGGTGAATTGGGAATAAGTATGCCATCCTTTCTCAATATTGGCGGTGAAGATCAGGGTCGCTGAATCTGGTTTGATTTGTTCGACGGTGGCTACCCATTTGATGGGGCGTTCTTGTTGTTGTGCAAAGGTATTCGCTGCTATCAGCAGTAAAAGAATTGCGGTGGTTGCTTGGATTATTTTATTCATATTAAATTTATTAGTTATCAAATTGAAAAAATATTTATGCAGCATGAACACTAAATTTCTTCACCTGTTTAAGTTCCTCTTTTTTGTTTTCGGTTTCTTCTTCCAGGTCATAATCATCCTGCAATCCCAACCAAAACTTAGCTGAATTACTGAAATAATAACTTAATCTCAATGCGGTATCGGCAGTGATTCTTCTTTTACCTTTTATGATTTCATAAGTTCTTGAAGATGAAATCCCAATATCTTTAGAAAGCTGGGAAGCACTGATATTAAAAGGTTTCAGAAATTCTTCCAAGAGAATTTCTCCTGGATGTATGTTAGGTAATTTTTTCATGATTAGTTTCTCTTCTTTATCGGATTAACTATTTTGAAATCTTTGATACTTTTAAAATCTTCCACATTGTTAGTATATAAATCGCAGTCTAAAACTTTAGCTGATGCCGCAATTATAGCATCGCCTACTGACATAGATTTTCTTTGGCGATAAAAAATTGCCTGTGTTACTACCTCATCGGATACCGATAGTATCTGAATGACTTTAAATATTGCATCAAAATAAGCAATTTGTTCATTTGTAATTTTATGGTAGCCTAACACTTCGATTTTAGAAATTATTGAACAGGCGGCATCATTTCTCTTTACTAATTCACGCAGATATTTATACTTATCAGAAGCAGAATAGATCAGGATATTACTATCTAATAGAATCATAAACCTTCAGAATTAATGTTCCTGTCAGCACGTGTAATCCGTTGCCATTCCTCGACATCGCCGAAGGATGAAATGTCTGCACCTTCATCAATGACCTTATAAATCTTTTGAAGTTCTTTTGATTCGTCCAGAGGTTTTTCTTCCCACATGATTATCACTTTCACTTCCCTGTTTTTAATTTCAGGATTCTCTTTTGGGATTTCTATCATCCCATTATG
>Ga0206965_10232_pt1 | contig 17199 bp, 18 predicted proteins | sample Alteio_BWOrgHeat_26_FD_152973 | JGI IMG/M metagenome (GOLD analysis project Ga0206965, IMG submission 152973) | Enriched cells from forest soil in Barre Woods Harvard Forest LTER site, Petersham, Massachusetts, United States -... | ecosystem: Environmental > Terrestrial > Soil > Temperate forest >...
AGTTCAGGCTTCAGTTAGCGGTGGAAGCCCTTCTGGGCTTTATGCATCACTTGTGCGGATGGTGTCGTAAATCATGGCAGATCTAGGCGTCTCTTCTACCGGCACCACCATATCTGCCGCTAATAGCTTCCGTGGGAATCCCAATGGAACTCCAGGTCCTACCCAGGACATAACCATTGCGCAGGCGCTTACGCAGCTTGGCGTCACGGTCACGGCAATTGATGCGTTGCCTGATGGTACCAGCAATGCTGCGTCAGGGGATTTGATTCCATTCGAGCGTGATCCCACCGGCGCGAAGACCGTCGAATCAATGTCGATTGACACATTGCTGGCATTTAACGCGACTGATAAGCAGGTGTTTACGAGCAGCGGCACATGGAACAAGCCGGTGCCAAAGTTCGGCACACTCAAGGCCGTTTTCGTTGAACTGATCGGCCAAGGCGGTAGTGGCGCTGGTGGCGCACAAGTCGCGTCTATCGGAACTGCCTCTGGAGGCGGTGGTGGTGGTGGCGGCGCGATCGTCAGGCGATGGTTTCAGCCAGCAGACTTGGGCCCGACAGTTTCAATCACGATGGGTGCTGCCAATAGCGGCGGCGCTGGAGCTGCATCGGCGGGCAGTGGTTCTGATGGCACCGGCGGCGTCGATACCGTATTCGGTTCATTCAAGGCGCATGGAGGCGGCGCTGGTTCTGGCGGAGCGACAGGCGCTGTTAACTCTGCTGGCGGTGGAGGCGCAGGCACGCAAGGAACTGGTGGTAATGCTTCTGGCGTGACAGCCGGTACTGCTGGTAGTACCGGCGGTGCCGCTGGCGGTGCGGGCGCTGTAGGTGTCAATGCAACAACACAGGGTGGCGGTGCCGGCGGTGGTGGCGGTGTTAATTCTGGAGCTGGCGGTGCGGTCGGGTTTGGTCTTGAAGGCGCGGCTGGCGGTGGCGCTGGTGGCGGCACTTCGGGTGCTGCAGCGTTCGCGGGCGGCAATGGCGGCAGGACCACGGGATTCTACTCTGCGATCAATGGTGGTGCGAATACTGGGGCTCAAGGAACCAGCCCGACCGCAGTAGGGAGCAATGTCGGCGCTGGCGGTTCAGGAGGTGGTGCGAATGCTTCTGGAGTCGGCGGCAAGGGCGGCGATGGCGCGAACTATGGCGCTGGCGGCGGCGGTGGCGGGGTAGGGGTAGGTGCGGCAGGCGGTGCTGGCGGTAAGGGTGGTGATCCGCTGTGCATTGTTTGGACGTTCTACTGATCCATGTACGCATTCGTCGAAGGTAAACCGATTAGCACATCAGCGGGGTCGACTAAGACGCTGCAGATGACGTTTTCCACGCCTTTGGTAAAAGGCGATACGGTAATAGTCGGTTCTGCTTATGAAACAGATACCAATACGGCGCAAGTTGTTGACGGCGCCGGAAATATCTATACACCAGATACGCCATATATAGATGCGGTGCTTCACTGGCGGTGCCAGTGGTTTCGATTTACGTATACAGCTGATGCGGGCACGAGCGTTGTTAACTTCAACCTCGTCAATGGCGTAGCATCAAAAGGCGCATGGGCAGTCAGAGATTCAGGATTAGATCCGGCAGCTTCCATTATTACGGTACCTTGGAACAAACAGGTCGCGCCTGGAATTGTCGCCAACACGCTGGTTACTAATTCTGCAGCGATAGCGTCCAACACGCCTTATATGGCGCTAGCGTTATCCATGTCTAAGACTGGTAGTTCAGGCGCGCTTCCTGGAGTAGGAACACCAGGATATAACAACCGCGCTGGCTCCTGGACATTCGCAGGCGGCACTGGTAACTGCGCCCGTTTGGAAGATAAGCGCATCACCAATGCCACTTCATTCAATGCTGTATTTACGCCAACTGTTGGTACTGATACCTACATCAGTGGTCTTTTGATGCTGGCTGAAGCGCCAGTGATCAACACCGAAGTAGTCAATCCGATGGGGCTTGCCTATACCTCTGTAACAGGAGTCCAGCAGTACGCTAAAAAATCCGGGATGCTGATCACTGGGCAAACCAATCGCTACGATCCTGCTTTTGCCACGGCGCGCGCGGCTGGTGCTGAGGTCTTGGCATATATCGATGCCATGGAGGGATATCAGACAGGCCATTCAATTGGCGGATTATCGGATGACTTCTATCAGATAGTTGGTGGTATAGCGACTGCGCCGTCGTGGGGAAATTGTAACGGTAACGCCGGAACTACCCTAGGGGCGCCCAGACAGAATTTCGTCAATACCTACATGTTAGATATCCGCGCAGGATCGACATGGTCTAACCATGTTGTCGCTTACGTCGAAAATCTAATGCGCGAGAACAAGGTTGATGGCGTATTCCTGGATGTCGTTGGAGGAAGGCTGTTTAGCACGCTTGCCGCCTGGGGACTGCCGACTGCGTCTACGCCTGGAGACTGGACACAACAGGAAATGCAGGACTGGACGGCTGGCTGTATCGATCTAGTTCGTCGTCTGGACGCTTCACGCCGCGCTATCAACCCTGCTTTCATCATTGTCAATAATAACACCTGGGATACGGGCGATGCGCTGAACAACGGATTCCTCGGTGAGCAATATGTCGACGGCGTCGACCTTGAGCACCATCCGTCGACGAGTTCATACCAGCAGGCTTATGCTGGTAAATACACGTTCTCGAATCTAGGCCATCGCCGCTTTCTGGTGATCGCGCAGTCCACTGCAGACGCTATCGCATGGGCGAAGATCCAAGGTGTTACTGATGTCTCGGATGAGGCGCACTATAATTCAGTATCAGTCCCTCCCATTCCTTTCTCTCCGCGCACAGATCGCGTGGCGCCGACCTCAAGTAGTGGCAGTCTATCCTTGATCAAGGCTGGTAGCGGACTCGTATTACCATTCGCGCCGGCAAATATCACGGTGGCGACGGCGACGGTCCCGAACGTAGTCAATTCCGCAAAAGCCACTGCAGAGGCGGCTATTGTCGCTGCAAACCTCACCGTCGGATCAGAGACCACCCAAAGCAGTGGCACGGTCACCTCTGGCAATGTTATCAACCAGAGTCCCGCCGCGAGTACGAGCGTCAACGTCGGAAGCGCAGTCAACCTGACCCTATCGAGCGGCGCTGCGCCCACATTCCCAGATCCGTCATCGTTTTTCCATGATGACTTCGAGAGCGGCGGCCTTACGACCACTAACTCGGAAGGATTTTCCTGGGGTGGATACGATCTAACCTCAATCGTTCAGCAGAAGACGGTGAGCGTTGGTCCTCCGCTGATCACTGAAAATGTTCTGGTCAACGATGGCACCAATGTAAATGATGTTATCAATGACGGCAGAGATTGGACCGCATATGAAGGTCTGGACAAAAACTGCTTGCGCTTCAGGTATCCGGCGAATGGTGGGACCGGCGGACAATTTCCGCAGCAGAATTTCGATATGGGCACGGCGCACGTTGAAGTTTACATGCGCTATCAGCTGCGAGTACCGACTAGCTTCATCGTGGATAGCGCCAACGATAAGTTCGTAGCGTTCTGGCAGGACGCATATGAGACTGGAGATGGCTCGACTGCATATTTGAGCCATTGGCCGAACGGATCGGACCCCACGGGCACGCGCGATGTTGCTTATACCTATTCGCCGGGCGGTGGTCAGCCAAGCATTGGCTATGCTGGATATGCGCCGTTCTTCACGACTGCAGACCACGGGCGCTGGATGCAGGTTTGCCTGCGTTTAAAGTGCGAGACCTCGCCGGGCGCCGCAGACGGAGTCATCCAGTTCTGGCGGCGCTGGCAAGGGGAATCATCCTGGACTCAACTCATCAATGCGACTGGGCTACCTATCAAGGTCGGCACCGTAGGCACTGCTGGGTTCCGAAGAGCCTATCTCATGGGAAGTAACGAGAACGGATTCTACACCGTGCAGCAGGAATTCATGCTGGATCAGTTTGAGCTCTCTCTGAGTTCGCTGGCGGTTTAATGCCCTACAGGAGTCAAGCACAGGAACGATTTTTTGAAGCCGTCAGACACGGCTGGAAGCCCGATAACGTCAAGACTCCCCCAATGAGCGTAGTTAATGAATTCCACGATGCCAGCGTCAATGACCACCACCTAAAGCCAACCGTCAAGAAGAAGTTGATGGCTAAAGCACTGCGAGACGGCAAATGAGCAAGCTCACCACCCAAGGCCGTAATGCGCTGCCAAACTCAGCCTTCTCTGGACCTGATAGGTCATATCCCATTGAAAATGCTAGTCATGCCGCTAATGCAAAGGCCCGCGCCAAGCAGCAGCTAAACTCCGGCAATCTTTCGAAAGAAGAGTATGAGCGCATCGTGGCCAAAGCCAACCGCAAGCTGGGCGACAAGAGTGATCCTAAGCGGAAGATGATGGCTAAGGCATTACGGGACTAAGCCTCATGAGCGACACAATTTTGGCTTTGGCTAAAGTAGCCATTAATAGCCAATAAGTAGCCATGGCTAGAGGAGGCGCCAAGCCAGGCGAACGTCGTGGCGGAAGAATCAAGGGAACGCCGAATAAGCGCACTGAGGAGCGCCAGCAGAATATGCAAGCTGCCGCAGAAATGATTGGCACCGCCTTGGGCGAGGATGCGTTCGACGGGGATGCCCATACTCTATTGATGGCTATCTATCGTGATAAGCGATTGCCGCTCAAGTCGCGCCTTGATGCCGCTGTTGCGGCTATAGGCTACGAGAAACCTCGTCTGTCCAGTGTGGACGCAAACATTGATGGAATCCTCGGTCATTACGAATCACAGCCCATCCCGGTCGAAGAGCGGCATAGTGACGCCGTGGCGCGCACAAACGGGTCCGCAGTTAACGGCCATTCAGCATGATTTGATCGATGAGCTGCTGTATGGGGGCGCGGTCTTTGGTGGGAAATCGGATTATCTGCTGGGGGATTTTGCACAAGATGTGCCGCGGCCGTATGGCAAGCATTGGCACGGGATTCTGTTTCGAAAAACCTACCCTCAGCTTGAGGAACTGATCAGTCGATCGAAAGAGATTTATCCGCCCTGGTTTCCTGGTGTTCAGTGGCACAAGACTGAAAAGACCTGGACGTGGCCGAATGGCGCAACGCTCAAAATGCGCTTCATGGAGTCGGAAGATGACTGGATGGAATACTGGGGTCACGCGTTCACATGGATAGGGTGGGATGAAATTGCGTTGTGGGCATCGAATATCCCATATCTCAGGATGAAGGCGCGTTTACGTAGCGCCTCTGCATCGATACCCAATAAGCGTATACGCGCATCCGCAAACCCCGGTGGGCCTGGGCATCACTGGGTGAAGACCTATTTTGGTATCGACCGGTATCCATTGGGAGGCCAGATTATCGAGCCGGAGGACGGCTCAGGAATGCGGCGCATCTTCATCAAGTCGCGCCTCTCCGATAATCGGATCGGGATGTCGAATGATCCAGGATACGCAGCCAGATTAGAGGGATTGGGTTCTGAGCAGCTTGTTAGGTCGCTCAAGGAAGGCGATTGGAATGTCATTGCTGGGGCGTTCTTTCCGGAGTTCTCGCTTGATCGCCATGTGATCGATCCGTTTGAGATCCCATCGCATTGGGTGCGGTTCCGTGCCATGGACTGGGGTTCTGCTAAACCTTTCAGCGTTGGCTGGTTTGCGGTGTCGGATGGAGAAATTCTGCCGCGGGGAGCGCTAGTCCAATACCGAGAGTGGTATGGAATGGTTCCTGGACAGCCCAATGTCGGCCTGAAGCTTACCGCAGAGGAAGTGGCTGACGGGATAATTGAGCGCGAACCTGGCGCTGAGAAGATCGATATGTCGGTTATCGATCCTGCCGCATTCGCGCAAGATGGTGGACCGTCAATTGCTGAGCGGTTAGCGAGTCGAAAGATCTATTTCCATCGTGCCGATAACGCCCGCGTCTCACAGCGTGGCGCGATGGGCGGATGGGATTTGGTTAGGGCACGTCTCAAGGGCGATGAAGATGGGCCAATGGTCTATTTCTTCAAGACTTGTACAGAGATCATCCGTACATTACCTGCGTTACAACATGACGCGCATCGGCCAGAGGATTGCGATACCAATGCTGAAGACCACGCACCGGACCAGCTTAGATATGCCTGCGCTGCGCGGCCTTGGGTTAGGAGTAGCCCGCAACGCATTGAGCCTAAATTCCCTATCAACCAGACCTTCAACGAGCTAATCGCCGCCCGTCGCAAACGCAGGCTTGAGAATCAATAGTATGAATAGACGTAGTTTCTGGAAGGGCTTATTGCTGGCTCCAGTAGCCATGTTGGCAGGTAAGTCAGCATGGCCATGGAGCGGGAAGGAAGAAACCATTGCAGTTCCTTTAAGCGTGCTTGCGAATGCAGCGCGCGCCGCTAAGGCGTGCCAGATGTTCGATACACCTTTCCAAAATTATGAAGCCAAAGAATTGCTAGAAGAGCTTGAAAGACTGGGGAAATTCAAGGTAATTCCTGAGAAGTCCGGCTATCCAGTCAGAGCCGATGACATTGCATTCGGTTGGAATTTGGTTGTTTACTGAGTATTAGTAAATGGCCGAACAGGCAGAGCCGGAAAAAACAGTCGTCAAGATTGAGGAGCTAGAAAAGACTCCTCAAGGCAAGGTGCGACGCTGGCTGTCCGAGATTGCGCTCGCCGATGAGGCTGAGAGCGAATGGCGCAATGAAGGGCGCGAGATCTATGACCTGTATGAGGCTGAGAAGACCACTGGCAATGCGTTTAATATCCTTTGGTCTAATACTGAGACTTTGCTGCCGGCGGTTTATAACTCTACCCCTGAGCCCGATGTTCGTAGACGATTCCGCGATCCTGATACGGTCGGTAAGGTAGCCTCTACAGTCCTTGAGAGGGCACTGTCGTACCAAGTAGATGATTACGACTTCAATACTGAGATTGAAGACACGATCCTCGACATTCTGCTTCCGGGGCGTGGCGTTGCGCGCATTGTCTATGAACCACATTTCGTCAAGGTTACATCGCAGGGCATACAGGCCTCGGTATCTGCTGGCGCCTATGAAGTCAGGGAAGGATCACCTACCGAGACCGTAGAGGATTCCTACGAGAAGATCGTTGAGCAGGACGCTCGGGTCGAGCAGGTGCAGTGGGATAAGTTCAGGCGTGGACCCGGTAAACGATGGCGCGATGTGCCGTGGGTCAGCTTCGAGCATGATTTCACCTACGACATGGCCTGCGAGAAGTTCGGGGATGAGATCGCATCGCAGTTAAAGTATGAGGATGGCGAGACCAAGGCGATCAAGGACAGTTCGCAGCAGGGCAAGGAACTCAAGGCCATATTCAAGACCTGCAAGGTTCACGAGATCTGGGATAAGGAGGAGCGGCGCGTTCTATTCATCTCGCCTACCTTCAGAAAGAAGCCCGTGCTTGAGGTCCAGGACCCGCTAAAGCTGCGCCAGTTCTTCCCGATGCCGCGGCCGGTCTATGCGATCAAGAACAGCCGCACGCTCGTTCCCAAGCCGCTGTATCGCATGTATAAGCGGCAGGCGGTTGAACTCGACAAGGTGTCAGCACGCATAAACAAGATCGTCTATGCGCTCAAGGTCCGCGGCATGTATGCCTCGCACATTAAGGAGGCTGCAGACCTGCTGGACGCCGATGACAACGGAATGATCGCGATCGAGAATCCATCGCTTATCGCCGAGAGCGGCGGCCTGGATAAGATGATCTGGATCTTGCCGCTCGATGCGCTCGCTAAAGCTCTGGAGTATCTCTATAACGCCCGTGACCAGCTAAAGCAGGCGATCTACGAGATTACCGGCTTGAGCGACATCATGCGTGGAGCGACGCATGCGAGTGAGACAGCCTCAGCTCAGCAGCTCAAAATTCAGTGGGGCGCGCTTCGAATCCAGCGGCTGCAGCGCGATATTCAGCGGTTTATACGCGATCTGATGCGGCTTAAGGCCGAGGTAATTGCTGAGCAGTTCACGCCTGATCAGCTCGCACAGATGACGAATGTGCAGCTACCCGACGAGCAGGCGAAGATGCAGGCTCAGCAAGCCATTCAGCAGGCAGGAATGCAGCAGCAACCGCCGCCGCCGCAGGCCCAGCAGGTTCTATCACAGCCCACATGGACCGACGTAGTAAACCTCATGCGTTCGGATGCCATGCGGCAATATCGCGTCGATATCGAAACGGATTCGACGGTTGCGGACACGATCAACCGAGATATGCAGGGACTGGCTGAGGTGTTGGGACAGGTATCCCAGATTCTGGGTTCTGTCGCTAGCGGATTGCCGATGGATGTAGCCAAGACAATTGCGCTTGCTGTCGTACGCCGGGCTCGGATGGGCTCGGCAGTCGAGGATGCGATTGAGGCACTACAGCAGCCGCCTCCGCAACAGCCGCCCCCGGACAATTCTCTGCAAGTGGCGCAGGTCCACGCCGAGAACAAGACGCAGATTGCGCAGATTCAGGAGCAGACGAAACAGCAACTGGCAGAACTCAAGCAGCATGCTGAAGACCAGCGATTGCAGTTCCTGGAACAGATGAAGGCAGCGCGAGAGCAACATGCGGTTGAACTGGATGCTGCCGTGAAAGTGATTGTCGCTCAGATTAATGCCACTAAGGCGCCCGATTCTGCTGCTAGTCCCATTGCTGAACGAGAATTCAACAGAGATTTAGTCCAGTGAGACACACATGACAGATCCGTTATGGACCACTTAGAACACGATTCGCCACAGGACACACCAGAAGCTAGGAAGCAAGCCGAGGAACTATTGCGTAGTCTTGGCTGTGGAGCGCACTTTGTGCATTTCAAATCGTGCCAACATGCTGCTTCTGGCCAGATTGAAGCTATAAGAACGCGTGGTTATTCACAGAATCCATCCATAAAAGTTTAATTCTCGGAGACCGTTATGGCAGACGCCACTTTACAGGCACAACTTGATCCGACCGGAAACGGTACCGGAATTCGCATCTTAAATCGCGTCGATGTCGGAACTTTGACGAATTATTATGTCGTGCCGACCCAGGGCTATGCTGGCCATGCTAGATGGGTATCGGTGACGACCGCCAATACGGATAACCAGAAGGAAACGGCAATCAGGGCGGCACTCGCATGAAGATGGCGCATATGAAGCGGTCCAGGAAGGACAAGAAGGAGATGAATCAGCCGTTGGCTCCTAGTGGTGATGAATATCCGCACGGCCTAAGACTGCATCTCGACCATGAATCTCTGAATAAGCTCGGCATGGACGATATGCCTGAGGTCGGCAAAGAGATGCATGTCCACGGAAAAGGCGTGGTCACTTCCGTCAGCCAGCACAAGAGCGATAAGCATCACGACCGGCATGTCGAGATTCAGCTGCATCATATGGGCGTGGAGCATGATGGCCCGAAGATGGATGAGACCATTGGCAAGCGGTACAAGCAGCTCAAGGAAGAGGGCGACAAGAAGGATAAATAATGGCGCGTCGTAGCTGGGTCTGGGACCCGAAACGCAGAAAATTGGTCGAGATTGATCCTAATCACCACCCAGAGCCGCGTGGTCCGCTTGTTGTAGGCGATTTGCCCGGGTATCAGTCTCCTGTGACAGGCTTATGGGTCGAAGGACGAAAGCAGCGTCGCGAGGACTTAAAGCGAACGAATTCCCGCCCTTGGGAAGGCTTTGAGAGCGAGCGCAAGGAAGCTGATCGACGCCTCGCCTATGCCGATCAAAAACACGATGCCCGATTAGAGCATGGAGTGCGCGAGGTTTATCGCCATATGCCGCTGGCGCATCGCAGGGCGATTGAAGGGCGATAGAGAAACGGGCTGCGATCAGCAGGTGAATTCCCCTGCCACTCGATGTGGCTGGCCAGGTCACAGCCCTTTGGACTCACCGAATAACAACCCGTCCTTTTGCAACGTTCGACTCGTGTAAACCAGCGGTCCCTGGCTGGCTTACAAGGTTGCGACTGAATTTTACCATAAACGCTAGGCAACCCTAGCCAGAAGGTCCCATGTCCCTAGAAGATACTAATGCCGGTAGCACAGGAGAGCCGACTGTTGCCGACGCTACCGCTAATGGAGCCTCCTCGATGGAGGACACGCTTAAATCCACCTATCGCGAGTTGATGGCGAAGGGGGCTGCCGATAGCGATGAGAGCGCAGATACCACTGATACAGCCGAGCTGACAGAAGGCCGTCAGCGCGGTCCAGACGGCAAGTTTTTAGCCGCAAAAACGGAAGAGACTGAGCCGACAACCGAAGAGACCACAGAGGCCGAGCCGGTAGTTGCCGCGCAACCAAAAGCGCACGATACGGCGCCGAATACCTGGCGCAAGGAAATTGCAGCCGAGTTCGGAAAGCTTCCGGAGAATGTCCGGGAAGAGATCTATCGCCGCGAGAACGATTTCCATAAAGGGATAGGCCAATACAAGGAAGCTGCCGACTTCGGTACGGCAATGGCTCAGGAACTGCTGCCCTACCAGCAGACCATGGAACGGCACAACGTCAATGCACGCGACGTCATGAAATCCATGGCGTCGTCGTGGAATATGTTGGTTACCGGTTCGCCCGAACAAAAGGCGCAATTGGTATTGCAACTCGTCAAAGACTATGGTATTGATTTCGCATCGCTGGGAACTAACCCTCAACAGGGCCAAACTCAGCCGATTCAGGATGACCCAAGACTTGCCACCGCTCTACAGCGCCTGGAAAAGTTAGAAGGCACCCTGACCGCACAAGAGCGCCAACGCGCCGAAGCTGAATTCTCTCAACACGTCGATTTAGTGCAGAAATTCGGGTCCGACCCGAAGAATAAGCATTTCACGGCTGTGCGGGAGGACATGGCAAAGCTGATTGAATCTGGATGGGCTTCTGACCTTCAGGACGCTTATGACAAAGCGGTCTGGGCCAGTCCCACTGTCCGACCTCTCCTGCTGGCCGAGCAGGATAAAGAGCGCGCGGACAAAGCTGCAAAGGAATCTGCGGCTGCCAGAAAGGCCTCTGGAGCAAATGTGACACGCCGCGGGACACCCCCCGTGCCCCAAAAGTCCGGAAGTATCGAGGACACGATCAAGAGCCGTTATCGAGAGCTTACGACGTGAAGCGTTAATCACATTTGAGGTAAATCTATGGCTATTCCAGGCCAGTCAACTCTGTATTCGGTCTTCAATGACCTTGTATCGACGACATTCCGCAATCACAAGAAAGAGATTGCCGATGCCGTCACCAACCACAATGCGCTGTATCGCCGGTTGACCAGTAAAGGCAAGGTCAGAACCGTCGATGGCGGCTTGTCCATTGCTCTGCCGGTTGAGTATGCGTCCAACTCGAACTACCAACGCTATAGCGGTTATGACCCGCTGGCCGTTGGCGCGTCGGATGTCATCACCACGGCTGAGTTTCCATGGTGTCAGGTGAGTGTCAATATCACCGCATCGGGCCGTGAGCTCCGTATCAACAAGGGCGAAACGGCATTCCTGAACCTGGTCAAATCCCGCGTCAAAAACGGGCAGAAGTCCATGGCCAACGGATTGTCGCAGGACCTGTATTCTGCAGGTACTCTGTCTAACCAGATCAACGGCATTCAGGCACTGATTGCGGATGCCGGGACCGGAACGGTTGGCGGAATCAACAGTTCCACCTTCGGATTCTGGGCAAATGCGGTTCAGTCCGCTGCTGCTCCCCTCCAGGGTGGATCGGCAATCACTCCGGGACCGACGACCATCGAATCCCTGATGCTACCGTTGTACCTGGCGATCACCCGCGGCGCCGATATCCCTGACCTCATCGTCATGGATACGACCTACTTCACCTACTACGAGCAGAGCCAGACTTCACTGAAGCGCTACGCGCCCTCAGATGAAGGCCAGGGCGGCATGGTGTCGATGAAGTACAAAACATCCGATGTGATCTTCGATTCGTCCGCTTCTGGTATTCCGGCTAATCACGGGTACTTCCTGAATACGGACTATCTTGAGCTGGTGGTTCACGAGGACGCCAACATGGACATTATGGATGAACTGCGCGCGGTAAACCAGGACGCGACAGTAACACCATGTCTCTGGATGGGTAATTTGGGCACTTCCAATAGGAAGTACCTTGGCGTGATGAAGGCGTGAGGTAAATACATATGTCACTTATCACTGATCCGGTTGGGGCTTCGTCCCTACGCACGACACCCGGTACATCGACCGCTGGCCAGAATGCTGAGTTTAAACTCGGTACTAGGGCCAAGGGTCATGACAATGGGGAATACCTCTACGTTCAGGCGGCGGCGGCTTTGCTGACCAATGTTACTGATCCGAATGCGTTAGCTATTGATACCAACTATCAGGCTAATCTCATGACGACGGCATTGGCACTGGCCAATCAGCAGCTTGGATTTGCTCCCCCAGTAGCGATTGCTCAGTATGATTTCTTCTGGGCACGCATTAAGGGGTCTGGCTCGACCTTCACTGCTAGAGTTTCTGCCTCTGCATCCGCCAATAAGTATCTGCGCACGACCGTCACGGCTGGGCGTTTGGGTACGGCGTCCACCGCTTCTGCGGTGACATTCGAGGGCGTGGTCATCACGACTGCGGCTTCGGCGTCAACCTCGGCGAACAATTCAGTTCGCCCGGTTCTCATGACGGATGGCCGCGCAGTTCGACAGGGCTTGTCGACCTTTATCTGATGCTGGCAATAACTGGGGCGGAGGCAACTCCGCCCCTATCTATTTTACAGTTGGAGATGTCGGTCAATACTACCGACAAGCAGCTAAGGACCAATCTTTCGCATGCCAAAAGTTTGGCATTGCCAGAATTGAGTATTCAATCACCACACGATCGCGTCTTGGCGCTTGTCGGTAGCGGGCCTTCATTGAAGGAAAGCTGGGAATTTATTCCACCAGACTGTGATGTGATGGCGCTAAATGGCGCATATAGATTTCTAGAGGAAAAAGGCCGCGTATCGAAATATTTCGCAATGCTGGATGCGAGGGAATGCAACATTAATTTCCTAGAAGGATATACTAATCAAACGACCAAATATCTATTAGCCTCGCAATGTCATCCGTCTGTCTTCAGTAGACTTGGTATTTGTGATGTCGAGGTTTTCCATCTTAGTACACCAACTAGTCGATTCACATTCCCTGATCATGACCTATATATGGGTGGCGGAGGAACGATTGGACTTACGGCATTAGGTCTAGCCTATGTACTGGGATATCGGAGAGTTATTCTCTACGGATACGACTCATCGTTTGATGGCGATGCCAGTCATGTAACCCCACAAGCGCAGAATGCGGGACAGAACGAGCTAGATGTATGGATTGAAGATAGAAAGTATCGGACAACGCCTGCAATGGCTCAACAGGTCATGGACTTTTTCCAGTTCTATGACGGTTTAAAGCAGCTTGCGCCTGGATTCGTGATTGATCTCGTCGGAAAAGGACTATTTTACGATTACATCGTGACGAACAATCACCCGACGACCCGCGATAAAGAGCTAGCCAAATACGTCGAAGCCTATAAGCACGATGACTATGGGATGACGCAGGAACGGCGAGATGGACTTGATGAGCTGATCGGCGAACTGTCTGGCGAATCCTATTTAGATGTCTCCACCGGCCGCGGTGAAGTGCTCGAACTGGCCAAAAAGCATGGATTTTCAGATGTTCGCGGTACAGAAACCGTCGATGCTTTATGCAAAGGTCGTGTTACTAAGGCGATCCTGCCAGATTTGCCGTTTTTAAGTCATTCCTTCGACTGTGTATCACTGATTGAAGTAATTGAACACTTGCTGCCCGAGGATGTGACGCCCGCTCTATTCGAATTGACGCGGATCGCAAAGAAAAACATCTTGATTTCAGCCGCAACGACAGCGCATTGGTATGGTGGAGTGAATTTACACCCTTCAGCGAGTCCAGAGGAGGAATGGCAGGCGCTATTCACTGAAGTCTGGGGAGATAAGGTCCGCCGAGTGCGGGATCTAGGTCAGTCACCCTGCTGGCGCGTTGATCTTTGAAGACAATCTGCTGCGTCCTTAAGAGCGGCGGTGAATTCGAGCCAAAACACGTCGAGTGGTTGCGCCGGCAATGTGCAGAACACATGCCGGAGTGGGATTTTAAGTGCTGGAGCGACATGGATGTTCCGGGCGCAATACCGCTCACTCGAAATTGGCCTAAGTGGTGGGGCAAATACGAGATTTACGCATCGGACCTTGAAGGTCCTGCGCTGGTCATCGATCTGGATACTGTCTTTGTAAAGACGCTTGAGATCAGGCCAGAACACGAAGACAAGGCGATCATCATTCGCGATGTCTGGAGAGATGGTACGCGCAGACCTGAACGATTGGGTGGCGGGTTTATGTACTTGCCGCACTTGGCTAGGAAAAAGCTATGGTCTGCTTTCGATCCTGACCTGATCAAAAAGTATAACGGCGATGACCAGCCGCTATTGCACGATGTAATGTCTGAAGTCGCGTTGAGATTTCAGGACCACTATCTGGACGAGGTGGTTTCGTACAAGGCATACGTCAAAGGAATTGGAATCCAGCCTGAGAACAAAGCTATATATTTTCACGGAATTCCACGCCCCTGGAGCGTCCAGGAGTCTTGGATTCCACCACTAGACACGAAGCAACCTTCGTGAGGAGATGAGATGAGTCAAGGTATTCAGGTCCTCCAACAGGGCCCTCCGCCATATGTTGTTTTCGAGCAGCGTCCGATTGAAGATCGTGATGCTTCAATCAAGGAAGGACGGTTGATTTTGAAGGACATCGACTATGCCGTGATCTTCCGCCATGGCAGTAAGGATTCGGTGGAGAAAGTCGCAGTTGACTGGCTTGATGATATCGATAAGCAGTCGAGAGAAAACTTGTTTCCGCCTGAGTGGGCCGCGGCTTACCGTACGCGCTATAAGCTATGGAAAGATGGCCAGGAGTTAGCTCCTATGGGATTTCCGATCCGTCAGTGGGCGGCGATTACCAAGTCACAGGCAGAAAATCTTGCCATGTCTCGCGTTCTGACTGTCGAGGATCTGGCGCAGGCCAGCGAGGAGATGCTTTCTAGAATCGGGATGGGTGGCCGGGCTCTTAAGGATAAGGCTGTGGCATGGTTAGAGTCTAATAAGGGAAATAAGGGTGAGGAACTTGCCGCGCTACGGGCTCAGAATAATGACTTGCAGTCTCAATTGCAGAGTCAATCCGAGAAGATCAAGGAACTCGAAGCCGCGATTATCAAGGCTAATCTTGAGCCTCCGAGAAAGCGCGCCTAAATGAGCGTCCTGGATATCGTCCGTGATGTCTGCGGTGAGGTAGGCATCACGCAGCCAACCAGTTTAGTTGGATCTACCGACCTTCAGGTTATCCAGCTTCTGGGACTCCTAAATACAGAAGGCCGAGAACTCGCTGCGCGGTCAAGTTTAGGATGGCAGGCGCTGATCCAGGAAAAGGTCTTTACCACAATCACTCAGCAGGATCAGGGGCCACTGGTCGGCGGTAGCATTCTTCAGGCCTCTGATAACTACCGCCATATCCTCAATGAGACGATCTGGAATCGTAGTAAGCGGATACCGATGTTCGGACCGCGCGCGCCACGGGTATGGCAGGGATTTGTAGCGCTCACCTTTGCCGGCCCATTCGGGGAATACAGAATTCGGGGTGGGCACCTATTAATTCTGCCTGTACCCATAGCGAATGACACGGTTGCTTTTGAGTACGTGACCAGAAACTGGGTACAGTCTTTTGACGGCTCGACATTCAGCGACAAGATCAAGGCCGATACGGATATTCCACTCCTAGATGCGGAAATCATCCAGGCTGGCCTTAGGTGGCGCTGGCTACGCGCAAAGCGTTTGGACTACGCAGAGGAGTTCAACACCTACGAATCCCGTGTAATCGATGCGCTGGCCCGTGATGGCACGAAGGCTCGGCTTAGCCTTGGTGGGGATGCTTTGGCTGATTCGCGTATCCCCATAGCCATTCCGAGGTTGATTGGGGCGTCATGAGGTTAGCAGCTCGGGGCACCGTCTCCCGTCAGCAAGTTGCCATTACGCAGAGTGTGCCAGCTCCAGTAGGCGGGGTTAATGCACGAGATGCGGTCGCGTCCATGCCACCGACCGATGCGCTCGTGATGGATAACTGGTTTCCCAATCCTGCCTATGTACAGATCAGAAACGGAAGTGAACTGTGGGCATCTGGATTGCCGGCCGCAGTTGAGACTGTTATGGCCTATAACGGACTTACATCTAAGAAGCTCTTCGCGATCAGTAATAAGGCGTTCTACGACATCACAACGCAAGGAGCGGTAGGAGCGGCACTAATCTCCGGAATGACCAATTCCAGATGGCAGCACGCCATGTTTAACGCTGGCGGCGGGAATGTCCTTATATGCGTTAACGGAGCAGACGCGCCGCGGCGATATGATGGTAGGACTCAAGGGGCGATTACCACTACCAATACCCTGGTCGGTGGCACACTCTATACGGATGGGACATATACTGCTGTCCCATTGACCGGGGGAGCCGGGACTGGTGCGCAGGCAACTATAGTCATCTCATCTGGAGCCGTAATAACATTCACTATTACTGCGCCTGGTGTCGCATATTTAGTTGGCGATACCTTATCAGCCAGTAATACTAATCTTGGTGGGACTGGCTCTGGGTTTTCTGTGAGAGTCGAGACTATTGGCGGATGGTCAGTTACGACTATTAGTGGCAGCGGGTTAGCGCCACAGAATCTCATAACCGTTACGGTCTTCAAACAACGCGTGTGGTTCATTGAGAATAATACGATGAACATCTGGTACTCCTCAACAAGTGCTTTTCAGGGGTCGTTGACGCTTCTTCCGCTAGGACAGCTATTCAAGATGGGCGGAACGCTCATGCAGATGGCAACATGGACAATTGATAACGTTGCAGGAATTAACGATTATGCAGCCTTCATCACAAGCGAAGGCGAGGTGGCAATTTACCAGGGATATGATCCTAGCCAGGTATCGACATGGTCATTAGTTGGTATTTTCAGGATAGGTAGACCCATTGGACGTCGCTGTATTACTAAGCTCGCTTCGGATGTGCTGATAATTACAGCCGATGGACTAACACCACTGAGCAAAGCTCTGCTCACAGATCGCACTCAGAACAATGTCAATTTGACATACAAAATATTGAACGCGATTAATCAGGATGTTCAAAGTTACAATTCCAATTTCGGGTGGCAGGTCATCGACTATCCACTTGGTAATAAAGTAATTCTTAATGTACCTGAAGATACTAACGGAACTGTA
>Ga0206965_10234_pt1 | contig 17108 bp, 17 predicted proteins | sample Alteio_BWOrgHeat_26_FD_152973 | JGI IMG/M metagenome (GOLD analysis project Ga0206965, IMG submission 152973) | Enriched cells from forest soil in Barre Woods Harvard Forest LTER site, Petersham, Massachusetts, United States -... | ecosystem: Environmental > Terrestrial > Soil > Temperate forest >...
TAAAGCAGCAATTGAACACGAGGTGTGCCCGCCAGCTCATGTGGCTCAGGATGCCGCCGCAGGAACAGGGTACTTTGCTCCAGAAATGCAGCAGCACCAGGATGATATAGGCGGTAAAAAGGATCAGGAGCGCCAGGGATAATTGCAAACCAGCTCCGTAGGTCCGCTCGAATAGGAGCAATAGGGCAGCAATCAATTCAGCGGCAGGAAGTAGGTACAAGAGCATATCCGACACCCCTGAAGGAAAAGGCTGCCGGTGCAGTTGAATCCTGAATTCCCCGATGCTTATTAGTTTGCTGGTAGCTGCGTAGACAAAGAGCAGTATCAGTAGGGCGGAGGGTAATGATTTTAAAAATGTTTTCATCGTTTTCATTTGATGGAACAAAATAACAACAAGGCAAAAAGGCAAAACAGTATGAAATGGGTAGTATACCCCACAGCATAAAAAAAATGGATACGCAATATCAAATACTTCCCGAGCTTTTTTTAAGGGCGCCTTATTACAGTTTTTCCGGATATGACCTCGAAAGACCGCCGGAAGTGCTGGGAGACCAGGCTTTCCGAAACGCGCTGTTTCTGGCGAGCCCGGGCTTTTACCGGGTTATGGAAGCCAAAGGATTCCATTTCGGGTCGCTGGGTGAAAAAGAAAAACACACCCTCTATAAGTATTATAACAGGATGTGCTTCAGGCCGACCCCATTTGGCAGCTTTGCCTCGTTCACCCTGCTGGAATGGGGCGATGGGGAAACGGTCAGGTTATGCGGTGATGAAGCGGCTACCTTGCACCTTTTGCCCGACAGGCAATTGATCACGCAGTTGCAGTATGCGAAGGGCGATTTTGATAAATCAGCGCGGTTAATCAGGAACCCAACGCTGTATCGTTTGGGAAATGAATACCGCTATGTAAAATCCACCACAGACGAAAAGGGACACTATCGTTTTTCACTTGACGCGCTGGCGGTCGAAGCGTTTTACCTTGAATTATTTGCATTGTTCAGGCGTAAATCAATAATAGCACAACGGTTGCTGGATTGGATGGTTAATTATAGCGGGTGTTCGGAACAGGATGCCGGCGATTATCTCGGGTTTCTGCTGGATGAACAGGTACTTTATCTCCAGTCTACCGGGCATATCATTAGTTCAGGCAAAAACAATCCAGCCATGGACTTGCCTGGTGTTTCACAATTCTGGGCCCGCTATAAACATATACCCTTTCAGCGCACCGGCTCTTTAGCGAGTGCTTCGGCTGAACTGGAAGGCTTGTTGCCGGATGTCAGTCCGGATAAGGGCAAATCCCGCTTTTATGCAGCCCTGGAGCGGGCGAAACAACGCGGGAGCTTAAGTGACCAGGATAGGGAAGATATAGGGTCCGTTATTGAGTTGCTCTCTAAGTTCGCCTTTTCCTCTTCCCTTAACGTCCTGAAAAAATTTATTGCCGCGTTCAAAGAAAGGTTTGACCTTGAGAAGGTGCCATTATTAATGGCGCTCGACCCTGACGCCGGTATTTCCTATGGTAATTTCGGGATAGCGTCGCCGGCAAAAGGTTTCGAGGATATACGTTTTCCCTCCAACCCGGAACATGAGCAATCGGTTGACTGGACAGCGCTGCATAACCTCTTGTTCAAACTTTGGGGCGCGGCGCAGCAAAGCGGGCCATATTCACCTTTGACGATAACTGAAATCGATCTGGCAGGTTTAGAAAGGGATATTACCCCGGGCTTCTTACCCCCCACGCTGGCGGTCATGTTCCGCAAAACCGAAGACCATCTTTTGGTGGAACATGCCGGTGGTGCAACGGCAACAGCCCTGATCGGGCGATTTTCTACGTTCAGCGCCGGTACGAAAAAATTATGCAGGAAACTGGTGAGGCTGGAAGCAGCCACCCATCCTGGTATCATTTTTTCGGATATTGGTCAGTTGTCCAATACGCATACCGATAATATCAATTTCAGGGAGCAGATTTATCCCTTTGAAATACCGGTGAATGTTTATTCAGCCTTATCAAACACAGCCCAAATTCCGTTGGAGGATCTCCTGGTCTCGGTGCGGCATGATGAATTGATCCTGGAATCTGTTAAACTACAGCAAAGGGTCATCCCCCGCCTGTCCACCGCCTATAATTACCAGCATAATGAACTTGCCGTTTTTCGTTTGCTAGGTGATCTGCAATACCAGGGTTTGCGCTCAAATTTTAATTTTAATATCGAAAATTATTTTCCAGGGCAAAGTTTTTACCCCCGGGTCGTTTTTGGAAATACCATCATCAGCCCGGCACGGTGGCACCTTGGCGAAAAAGAATTAATGGAAATCAGAGGGGAAGGTAAGGGAGAACCGACAGGCCGGATCCGCCGGTTCAGGAGCCGGTACAGTATTCCTCAGCGCGTATGCCTGGGCACAACGGACCAACAGCTTATTTTTGATCTTGGAAACGTTCAGGAGGCCGTGTTTTTTCTTGATTGTATAAAAGAACTGAAAAAAGTAACGCTAACCGAATACCTGTTACCCGGGCGCTCCGTAAAGACAGGTAACAAACCCTTAGCCGGGCAATTCATTGCTTTTCTTTCACATGGGAGAACAATTTACCATCCGCTCACTAATATGAAACGCGGTGCCCCGGTAAAAAGCCAGCGAAATTTCCTTTTAGGTGATGACTGGCTATACGTAAAAATATATTGTACACCGGAAAGCTCGAACCGTATTTTGGAAGAAGTAATTACACCTGTCATCTGTAAGAACTGCGGACACATAGCCACCTGGTTTTTTATACGGTATTTCGATAAGGGATATCACCTCCGTTTACGAATCCTGACAGCACAGGGGCAAACAGGACTTATGCTGATGGAGTTGAAAAACACGATGAATGTTACCGGTAATGATCACTTGGTAAAAGACTACCAGGGAGATATTTACCGGCGTGAAATGGAAAGATATGGCGCCGGACTTATTGAGCCCGTTGAGGCCTTTTTTTGTGCAGGAAGCGAACTGGTCAGTCAATTTATTGTATTGAAGAATAACCATAAACTGGAATTTGAAGAGTTTCACCTGGCATTGTATTCCACCTATCAATTGCTTATTTGTTTTCTTGGTGATATTTACCCGGCATTGGATTTTACCATGCAGCTTTCGGATCGCTACCTCCGGGAATTTGCAACGGATCGACAGCTAAAAGTTGACCTGGATATGAAATTCAGGACGATGAAACAGGAGATCAATGACTTGCTTGGGAAATCTCCATTGAGCGAATTGCTTTCTGTTCCAATGGAACGTTTATTTAAGACCACGACGATCATTAGTGCCCTGGTTAAAGATCATAGTTTGGCTGAAAGGAGCGCATTGCTTGCCGATATGATCCACATGCAATTGAACAGGACATTCACAGTCAAACAAAGGCAGCAGGAACTCCTGGTCTATTACCTGCTTCAAAAGTATCTGTTGTCAACAACAGCAAGAATGGTGAAAAGTCATCCGCAGGGTTAAATCATTTGGTGCTGATGACGGAACTGCTTATCTTATCCCGAAATGCTGCTTTGTAGGCGCGCCCGATTGGGAGCGTGGTCAGGTCCTGGAGTTTAACCTGCCCCGGCTCCAGCGACCGGATGAAGGCATGGTTGATAATGTGGGACTTATGGATTTGCGAAAACTGATCCGACGGCAATTTCGCAAGTGCCTCTGAGAGTTTCAGGTAGGTGACAATTTTTTGGTCCCTCAACTGGATCTCCACGTAATGATCAAAGCCCGATATGTAAACAATGTCCTGTACGCTGACCTGCAGCAGTTTTTCCCTTGTTCCTGATTTGACGAAAAGGAAGGCTGGTAAGGGGTTCGGGGTCTGCACAACGGAAGCTGTTCGTTTGCGGATTTTCTGGATGCATACAAGGAACCGCTCATAGCTGATGGGTTTTAACAGGTAGTCCGCCGCTTCTTTTTCAAATGCTTCTGGGGCATATTCCCGGTAAGCTGTGGTGAAAATAACGGTGGTTTGTGTATTAACCAAACCCGCCACCTGCAGGCCGTTGAGTTCCGGCATGTCCACATCAAGAAATGTCAAAGCGGGAAGGCTGGAGGAAATTTCTTCAAGGGCCTCGAGGGCTTTGGCCGACGAACCCAAGAGTTCCAGTCCCGGCGTCCTGTTGACAAAGTCTTCCAGGATCCTGAGGGCATGGGGTTCATCATCGACGATATAACAGGATAGGTTCATAGGTGTAAATTTAAGGTTAATTCATAAAAATTTTCGGTCTCAGACACGGACATTTCGTATTGATCCGGATAAGCAAAATTCAGCCGGATGCGTACATTTTGCAGGCCGATTTGTTGAGACCTTGCATAGTCGCTCTTTGACTTTTTGAGATTTTTACAATAAAATAGCAACCTCCCTTCTTCTGTAACTGAAAGTCTGAGCAGGGCAGGGTAAGCCGGATCCGAAAGGTTACCATGTTTGAACAAATTTTCTGTCAACGTTAACAATATGAGCGGGATGATGCGGAATCGTTCAAAGTATCCTTCAAATTCCGTTGAAATAGCCAGTTGGGTTTCGTACCGGTACCGGTTGATTTCCACAAGGTTGTGTAATTGTTCCATTTCCTTAATTAACGGGACTTTGCCGTCGGACCCGGTTTCTTCGAGGCTGAACCGCATAATGTCTGACAGTAAGATTACACTATGAGATGCCTCGGGTGAATTTTGGTATACACTTGAATAAATGAAATTTAAGGTGTTAAAAAGCAGGTGCGGACTGACTTGTTGTTTCAGGTAGGCATTACGCGATTCTGCAAGCCGGGTTTCAAGTTCTGCCTTATCCCGTAAGATTATTAATTGTTGCTTCTCGGCTGCCGATGCCTGTTTCCGGAAGTGTGAAATATGTCCGCCGGCCCAATAAAAAGTACCTAGAATAGTAAAGTAACTTGCTCTATATAGCGTCGTTGGCAAAATTCTTATGAAAAAATTAAAATAGGTGTTAATTGGTTGATGAGGAACTTCAAGCAGAAATCCAAGTGCAAATTTGGCCAGTAAATATATGCTAACAAGCGCTGTGAAAAGCATTAATCCTTTTAAGTATCTAGCCGTTGCTCCGTCGAAAACAACCGTCATCAGCGCGGCGTAGGCATAGAAAAACAAAATATTTAGTATATAATAATATACATAGGTCATTAGTGACTCGATTTTTCCGTTCAGATAATATAAAAAAATCAATTCATAGGCGATAAAAATTAACCAGCAGGCCAGATGTGTAATAACTAGCCTTGTATATAATTTAGTTACCCTAACTTTCATAGCAAATGGTCGTTGACGAAGTAAAAAAGGTAGATGACGTAAATAATGGACTTCTCTTAAAATACAACCTTAAATTAACAAAAAAATCAATTATTATGAATTACTCAAACAAGCTTCCGCAAAAAAAAATCACAAAAAGGTACAGCTACCAGGAAACTCTTAACAATTGTTCAGCCACGTCAGACCCGGATACGACTTCGCCGAGCCCACTGACTACGACTACCCATATTTTTAAGAAATAAACTGCTCTGGTTTGTTGTAAGGTCCTAAATTATGCTGCAGGATGAACTGGTACCGATAGCTTCCCTGGTTGACGAGTTTGCTTTGCAATGTCAATCCGGCATTGAATGCAATGCGGATATTTTAAGCAATTTCCAAACCCGGCTGGAGGTGAATGATCAACAAATCCGTGCAGCATGGAACGCTGCGGCTTTTTCCGGAATTCCGGATCACAGTTTGCGGCGCTATTTTCATTTTCATCTGGAGGGCATCCGGGAAATCCTGGATACCCTCCATTTATGTCATGAAACTGCAGGACCTGACGTAGCGATTACGAACGGGCTCCTGGACCTGATCCACTACCAGCGCCGTTATTTCGGCGATTATTTCAATGATAACGGGATCGCACCGCTTGCTTTTTGTGAATCGGTTTCAAAGGCGACCAACGAAACAGCACACAGTTTAAAAGACCGAATCACCAATGCCAATATTGATCCTGAACTGGTAGCCTGCCTTATGGCTTATTTTAAAAAGGCAAATTTTACAATACTAAACGTACAGTTTACCTATGGTGCGTTATTTTATTACGAGCATTTTTTAAAAGAACTACACGCTTTGTTTTTTGGAGAAGCTGTTCCGGATTTAAATGCTGCTGTCGCTGCGAAACTCACAGAACTCAACTTCAACGCCCTTGACTTCTTTTGTTATAAAAAACAGGTTATCAAAAAGGCTGCCGAACACCTTTCACCCGAAGCGCAATTAAAATGGTTAAATAACGAAATCGATCTCCTGGGTATGCAACCCGAAACCAGGTTTGTTTACGACCAGCGTTTACCTTCATTGTCCGTGATGTTAAAGGGCTGGCTTGCTGAAGAGATAGTTATGGTAAGGGAAACCATCGGCCAGCACGCAACCATATCCGAAAAGCTTTCCCTGAATTTATCTGTGGCCCACCTGGCCTGTATCACCCGGCTCTTTTTCGAAGAAAATCTTTATAACGCTGCCGCGCTCACCGCAATTTTCAAGTTCATCGCCGGCCATTACCAAACCAAAAGGCAGACCCGGATCTCGACCGGCAGCCTGAGCAAGGAATACTACAGTATCAGCCAGGTGACCGCTGCCGTCGTCAGGGACAAACTCCTGAAAATGGTGTCCCGGCTTAACCGGGAATACTTCCCGGCAATGGTTGTAACAGGTGCAGCAGGCCTTCTTTATTCAGCACTTCGCTGAGTTCCGCCAGCCAGTGGTAGCTAAATCCCTCCATTTTTAGCATCGTCTCCGGAGAAACAAGAAGGATCGCCGCCATCGTTTTAAAACCCATGATCCGGCATTGCGCACAGAATCTTTCGTTCAGTCCAAGCCTGTCTAACGGCGTATCCAAGAAAACAGCTGCTTCCATTAATCCATTGATTTTAAACCTAAAGATCGGTATAAATCCCTAAAATACCTATTAAAACATGGTTTTTTTGATAGGTAATATAAATCTTTCCTTTTGATTTATTTTACGGCATGGCCGGCAATAATCGGAAAATTAAAAGAGACCCTTTGGACCAGGAGCTGTTGGATAAAATTGGCGCCCGTCTTAGATTTTTTCGCAAAGAGAAAGGGTTTACCAATTACGAGAAATTTGCCAACAACCATAACCTGTCCCGCTCACAAATCGGCCAATATGAAAAGGGCCAGAATATGAACCTGACTTCACTGGGCTCCATATTGCGTGCCCTGGGCGTATCGTGGAAAGAATTTTTCGGTGAAGGCTTTGACGAAGACCAGGCCTGATCTCCGAGCCATCGTCCTGGTCGGGATATAAACTCAATGTAAAATTTATGTAACTAAAAATTAAAAATCGCCCCGTAATTCCCCGGAGGAGTTAAAAACAGCGGTTACCTTCGCACCTAAAACTAGCTTATCACATGGAACAACGTAGGATGACCCTTGAAGTGTTTTGCGGGAATATTTTAAGAAACTTTTGGGTTTTCAGATCGCAGCATAAAGAGAGGACCGGTTTTTTATTAAGATCAAGGGGTGAGGATGCAGACGGGGGAGGAGCTTGATCAGAAATGGCCACACCAAAAAAAGAAAATAAGATCAGAGATTATGACCGGACCCGGAAAAGACTGCTTGAAGTTGTTGGCGAAATTCTAAAAGATACCGGGTTTACCGGGCTGAAAACCAATCATATTGCCAAACGCTTAGGTAAAGACAAGAACCTGATCCGTTATTATTTCCGGAGCCTCTATAACCTGGAAAAAGAGTTTATCCTTGAAAAAGACCACTGGATCGCTTTTTTCAGCAAATTGGAATTGCCTCATCAGCCCGTCGAAGAAGATGTTTTCGCATTATTGATCAAGTTTATTCAGGAACATTTTGACTTTTTTTCGCAGCATACAGAAATGCAAAAAATCATGCTTTGGCAACTCAGCGAAAATAGTCCCCTGCTCAAAAGTATCGCCGACCTGCGCGAAAAAGAAGCCGGAAATTTACTCGATGCGGCCACCCCATTTGTCCGTTCAGATGTAAATTTCCGCGCCGTCCTCGCCCTGCTGTTCGGAGGACTTTACTTCCTTACGTTACAGGAAGCAGCAGGAAACGCTACGATCTGGAATATCGATATTGGCATGGAAAAAGACCGTACTGCCGTATTCGGGGCTGTAGAGCAGATCATTCGGCTGGCCCGGGCCGCCGGTACCGATGGCGGAAAGATGACAGGTCAATAGGGACGACGCCGGCTTGATCCTATTGCTTTTTGAATATTTTTACTAACCAGTAGGTAATTATTAATTAAAATATTGCATAATAAGCAATAATTGCCCCGTAATACCCCGGTCAGGAAAAAAAGCACACCTAAATTCACTGCCTAAACTTTTACAAAAATGAACATCAATCTTGAAAAAGCAAGTTTTAAAGACTTCGAAAACATCCCAGGCGCCACCGCCTGGGAATCAGCGGGCCTGTTCCGGAAGTATACAGCAAACTGGGAAAGCCGCGGGCACTGGAACTACCGGCAGGAAAGTTTAAGCGGCTGCCTGCCCGAAGTGGAACTGGACCTGCCCGGCAACCCCAACAAAAAGTTCGTGGCGCTGGTCTTTAATGATTACCTCGGCTTTAGCCAGCACCCGGCAGTCAAAGCCGCCGCCATCGCCGGGATCGAAAAGTACGGCGCCGGCGCTGCCGCTTCGCCCGCCATCGGCGGCCACATCAGTTACCACCGCCAGATCGAAGAAAAGATCGCCGCGTTTTTCAAAAAGGAAAGCGCCATGCTGTACACCACGGGCTATACGGCCAACAGCGCGACGATGCAGGCCCTGCTCAGAAAAGAAGACCTGGCCATTCTGGACATGGACGTGCATGCGAGCATGTATGAAGGCTGCCAGCTGACCAATGTCAAAACTTTCCCGCACAATCATATGGAAAAACTGGAAAGGATCTTAAAAGATACGGCAGGCATGTACCGCACGCGGATGGTGATCGTCGACGGCGTGTATTCACAGCCGGCAGATATTTGCAAACTGGATGAGGTGGTGAGGCTCGCCCGGCACTATGGCGCTTTTGTGGCGATGGACGACGCGCATGGGGTCGGGGTAATTGGTCAGACCGGGCGCGGGGTAATGGAATTGTACAACCTCTATAAAGACGTGGATATCGTGACAGGTACCTTCAGCAAAACATTCGGCCATATTGGCGGCTATGTTGCAGCAAATGCAGATTTAATCAATTACCTCAAGTTCCAGTCCAGGCAGCACATTTTTTCGGTTACGGCTGCACCAGCCGCCATTTGTATCCTGAAAAGTATCGACCTGATTGACGAAGAGCCGCAATGGAAAACGAAATTATGGGAAAATATCCATCATTTGAGGAATGGTTTGCATCGTTTGGGTTTTGATACCGGAAATACACAATCGGCGATCATTCCGGTGATGACAGGAGACCCGGCGCTAAATGCGGAAGCATGCAGGCTATTGTTACAGGCCGGTGTTTACGCCAGCCAGGTCGGTTACCCGGCCGTCGCCCGTAAGAACGCCAGGATCAGGATGAGCGTCATGGCAACGCACACGTTCGCCCATATGGACCATGTCCTTAACGCTTTTGAATGGGTGGATCAAAAGCTGCGGATTACCAAAATGCAAATCAACTGAATCCAATGGCTACCCCGAAAAAGAAGATCAAAGTGAGGGACAGGGAACGTACCCGGCGTGACTTGCTGAACGCGGTCGGCGAGATCCTGATGGCCTGCGGTTATACCGGTTTGCGGGTCAATAAGATCGCCCGGCATATCGGCAAGGACAAAAGCGCCATCCGGCACCATTTCGGCCGCCTGGTGGATCTCGAAAAAGCTTATATCCGGGAAAAGGATTATTGGCCGCCGTTCTTCGAGCGGTATCAACTGGGGGAGCAACCGTCAAAGGACGAAGTAAAAATGATGTTTACCGAACTGATGCAGCAAAACCTGGTTTCTTTTATGGCCAACCCGGAAATGCAAAAGATCATCCACTGGCAGATCAGTGAAGAAAACCCGCTGATGCGGAGCGTATCGGTGGCACGCGAAGAAAACGGCGCAAGGCTTTTATCCAAGGCCACGCCGTTCTTTATCCGCTCGGGTACCAGCTTCAAGGCAGTGACCGCGCTTCTGCTCGGCGGGATCTATTACCTGGTGCTGCACGCCGAAACGAACAAAAGCACCGTCTGCGGGATCGACATCAACCTGGAAAGCGACCGCGAAATTATCATTAAAACGATCGGCCAGATCATTGAATGGGCATTTGAAGCAACAAACGAAAAAAAAGATTAACCTGATAATATCATTAAAATGAATAGTTCCTGACAGCCATACCATAGCCGACATCTTATGCTTCTCCTGGTATGCAGGTACCTTCGCATTCGACTGGCATGTCCTGCGCCTGTTTCAACACAAACGGTCAAAGAAAACATTAAAAATTCACTCAGGAATAACACGGACAAAACAGCCGGCAGGCTCGCTTTTGCCTTAAAAACCAAGACTATGAAAGCCTATATTCAAACCCTTTATACCGAATTACAGGAAGACCTGGAAGCCTATATGGAAATGGGCATCCTGCCCATCAACAAACTCAGCGGCGCACTTCATACCCTGCGCGGCACCCTCGGTAAACTCAAATCGCATGTCCTCCAGCATCCCTTTAAAGACCAGCAGGAAGAAATTACTTTCTTCAAAAAAGAGAAACCGCTCTTCGTGGCCGAACAACTCTACGCGGTGGACCTGTGCATCATCCAAACCGCGCAGCCGCGCTATGACACTGCTTTGATCCGCGAATACCTGGAAAGCGAGCTGCGGCAAATCAACGTTTATTTCCGGAAATACAGTTTTTTGTACCAATACTATCAACTGGACTCGACCGATATGGATGTGCTGCTCTTTGTGCGCGGCGCCTACCCGAAAGATGTCCTGGTGCCGGATGCTGCGGACCCCGACCCGGCGTTTTCAACGGCCTGCGACCACCTCTGGGCACGGTTCATGGCCTATGAGCGCCTGCGCGAATGGCTGGTTTCAGAAATACGCGCGATGGATGGGGGCGGGGCCGGCGCGCAGCCGGGGAACCCTGGCGGTGATATGCCCCCGCCGGGCCCTGTTAGCGGCGGGCCCGGCGGCATGCGCTGGACAGGCGAAACGATCAACCTGGTGGAAATCGCCTACGGGATCTGGCTGACCGGTCAGTTGAATAACGGACAGGTATCGGTCACGGAAATCGTGGAGTTTCTGGAGGGGATGTTTAGGGTGAAGATCGGGAAGCCGCATAGGCGGTGGCAGGGGATAGCCCGGCGGAAACGGCTGGGGTATACCAGGTTTTTGGATGAGATGAAGGCGGCGCTGGAGAAGAGGGTGGAGGAGGAGTTTTCAAAGTAATCAGGAGAAGGAGGTATATTAATTTATTTGTAAATCTGGTAGTGAATCTTTTTTTTCAATGCCTTGTAAATCAAAACTAATCGGTATATCTTTATGTCAACCATAACCAAATCATTGCGAGATCATGAAAAAAATCCTTTTGCTTATCGCGTTGTTTGCTTTTAACGCTAAACATCAAAACGATTGTCCCGTTGCCGGTAACAGTAATAATCCCGACCTCAGGCAATTGGACATTTTGAAAAACAGGAACGCCCCCGGAACTACAATCGACAATTCAGTTACACTGGCCAGCATTCTTGCACCAGGAAACGATGCAAATCGATTTAACTCCAATCAATATGTTTCGGTAACCGGGTATGTCATAAAAGTCCAACCCGGGGAGAAAGAGACTTGCGAATGTGGGTTACCGAACCCTCAAGATTTAGACATACATATCGAGCTCGCTGCCAACCCAACAGACAGGGGCACGCAAGCGATGGTCGTGGAAGTAAACAGATATACGAAAGCAAACCACCCGGAATTTACTGTTGGCAAGCTTCAGTCGTTAATAGGGAAGAAGATAACGGTCACAGGTTGGATGATGTTTGATAAGCCGCATTGGTCTAATGCTGTAACCACTAATCCCGGAGGCGCCAGGCTTTGGCGTTATACGGCTTGGGAGGTACATCCTGTATTGCAGATAACGCCACAACAAATGTAATAAAGAAATAAAATACGATAGGCTTATGAGCGTTGCGTTTTGTGTTAGTAAACCAACTGCTTAGGACTAAATTTTAGCGCCTGACATTGCTGGCATGTTTCGACAGTTCTGGTTCTCGCTAAACCCGGCTGCCCTGGATAAAAACACCCGATCAGCCGCAAGACCAGCCTATAGCGGGCAGATACAGCTGTTAACCGGTTATTTACTCAGCAATTGGAATAAGTGTATCGAAGCGAAATGCTGGTAAACATACACATAGCAGATCGCAACCAAAACAGATAACAGGTTACCCAGCAAATAATAGTCGTTAAAGCCATCCAGATCCGCCTTGGGTTCCTCATGTTTCAACCTTGTGGCCAGTTTTAGTGCGCTGAAAAAGGTCAAGGCCTGCGTATAGCCGTTGACCAGCGTCACAAACAGGAAAACCCGTTCAGCAATACCTTTAAAAATGGCTTTGAAATTAAAGCCCAGTTTGTGATAGAATAGCTGTGCAATAACAGCGAAGATAACGGCGATGAAGACTTCTGTTATCACGAACAGCAGGCCTAATAGGAGGAATTCAGACATGGGTCAAATAATTGGCTACTTCTTTAAGTGCAAAATACGAATTTATTTTTAAGGTTTTTTCACGTTTCCACATCAGGGAACGCTCTTTTTGCAATTCCATAGCAACGCGCTTATAATCGATGTATTCCAAAAATGCGATAATGAGTCTGTGGTCCCGTTCAATATTCCAGTCACCAATAAGGTCCTGCAAAGCAATAAACAGGTTATTCAACGCATTTTTCTGTGCCTGATCTTTGAGCCAAATAAAAAACCGTGTATCTTCTTTTTTTATGTTTTCAAGATATTTCCGGGCCCTTGTCAAACCGTCGCCCATCATCCCGTAAGCGATTTCTGCATTGATGGGGGTTTCAATCAGGCCCTCGACGATGACATAACGTAATTTGAAACCAGCGTTGCGCCGTATGAGCGCTTCTTCCAGGTCCAATACGATCGTGACGGCACCGGCAATGCTGCCGATAATGCCTTGGAATTCATCGCCCAGCGTAATGGTCAGCGGCGATACCAAATAGTGCTTGTTTTTTTCATTGATGGTCGCAACCAGTTCTTTGAAATCAGCGATCAGCCGGGTCTGATTGCTTGTTCGGCTTCCAATGATGTCGGCCATGAGTATGATGTAATCTTTCATGTTTCAAATATAGTGAAATTATTGTAATAATTTCATTAAAAGTGAAATAAAATCATTTGTTTCATTAATGGTGAAATTTGACCATTTGCCTTTTACAAGCGGCGCCAAACCCGTAACTATCCCACTATCGGATGTCGTCTGGCCCGACCCCTTGCTTACCACCTGCTGCGACCTGCTCTGGGGAAAGTTCATGACTTTCGAAAGGCTGGAGGAATGGTTGATTGCTGAACTCAAAAGCTTAGACGGCGGCGGGGGGCAAGGCAGCCCCGACAGCCCTCCTCCAGCGCTGCCCGGCGGCCCCGGCGGCATGCGCTGGACCGGGGAGACGATCAACCTGGTGGAGATCGCTTACGGGATCTGGCTGACGGGCCAGCTGAATAAGGGCCAGGTATCGGTCACGGAGATCGTGGAGTTTTTGGAGGTGGTGTTCAGGGTAAGGATAGGGAAGGTGCATCGCCGGTGGCAGGGGATAGCGCGAAAGAAGCGGTTGGGGTATACGAGGTTTTTGGATGAGATGAAGTGGGCGCTGGAGAAGAGGGTGGAGGAGGAGCTGGGGAGGTAGGGGTATTAAATCCAGGTTGCCAGCTTGGAACGTAGAGAGAAGGAAAAAGTGTTATCGGGACTAAAGGATTTGCAAAGCTTTACGCGGGGCCCGCTACACGATCAATTTGGCTGACCTCGATTATATATTCAGCACTTGAAGCTAAAATATTTTTAAGCCCAATAAAAGTTAATAGGCACTACAGAACGCAAAAGCCAACCATTACCTGCTGACCGAGGCCAAACACCTCGAAAAAGCCTTCGTCGGCCACCTCCGCAACATTGAGAACTTTGCCCTGCACGGCACCTTTCATTTCAATACCCTCAGCAAAATCGGCAATATCTGCGAGTCGCTGTTTGATATTTATGAAACCATCATACCCGACGTTGAAGTAGTCATGGAACTCATTAGTTCCATCAGGCAGGTCATCCCGAATGACATCCGGCTAAACCTGAAGCTGTCCAAAGCATTTATCGTTATGCAAAAACCGGCAATAAACGAAAGCTGGGAATTCCAGCGTACTTTGATCGAACAACACGGTATTGATGAAAAGCTGGTCCCTATCGCAGCGATATACCTTTTCTACGGTTTACAGCAGTTAAGGAAGTCCTATCCTGGCAGGATTTCACCTGGCTGCGCAGCTACCAGGCTAAGCTGGCGATCATGGATTAGGAGAACGCGGATTGCAACAGCAAAACCGAAGCGCTGATGTCCCTGCTGATCGGGCGGGACTTCAAACACGACCGGTTTTATATCTGTTGCAAAAAATATATAACAAATCGTCTCAAACACACATCCGGCAAGGGAAACCTTGTGTTGGAATACGCGCAATGCAAGAAACTGGTAATGGAAGACACCCAAACAGATGTGAGCGCGGGGCGTTTCGCAAAATACCCCCGGAGCCATTTGCAGAAGCAATAGCGACTAATTGTTCTTCGGTTGGGAAGGAAGATTTTCAGCCGGCGACGATACAGAGCCGGTTTTATATGAACGATACGGTGGTGATTAAAGCGATTGAGATGGTGTTGGTGGAAATGCTATAGGTGGTAAGGAAGTATTTGCGGTGAATAAAAAGCGAAACGCCCATATCTGCAATGCGGGCGTTTGACACTTGCACTATAATAACATTGTACCTTTCATAAACAGTTAACGCAGGTATTGTATCGCTTGTGGAAGAAATTGCTTTTTTTTAATAATTTTAGAAGGATGAAATGAAGTTTGAGGCGACAAAACCCAATATCCGGCAAATAATTGTCAGATTAATTGTTCCCGCAGCCATTAAATAAAATAACGTTAAAAACTTGTTATAGAAATGTTTAATAAATAATAATTTATTAAATTTACCTCTTTAACTAGCCTAGCCTCATGACTAATATCAACGTCAGTAACGCGATCCAAAATGTCTGGATTTTTCAGGCTATCCAAATACCATTTCTAATTTTTATTGCGGGGCTTTTTTTTGTGGCATCCAAAATAAGTTGGGAACCAAATCTTGTCGTACTAAAAAAGCCGGGTTTGATGAATTTAGGCCTGGCGTTTCTTTGCAACCTGATTTATTTGTCGCTTAACCTTTTGATGGAACTTAATATTTTCTATCATGCGCATTTGCTCGCCTACATCACCGTATTTGACGTGCTCACTTCTTTCTTTTTTTATTTAGCATTTCTCAAATGGCTGTACGGCGTATCACTGTTCCAGAAATCTTTTTTCGCTGACTTGAAAAGGAATTGGAAAATCCCGACATCCCTTTTGCTCCTTTGCTTGGTAACGGCTATTGTGCTTTATAGAAATATGGAAGCCAACAGCGGCAACCTGACCAAAAATGGTTCCTTTTTGGATGACCTTTATGTATATGATTTTTTTGCATTCGTGTTAAGCGCCTATTTTACCTTTAAATCAACCGATGTACACAAGTCGATTAAGGGAAATTCGTTAGCCAGGTATTGTATAACGACAGGATTTCTCCTATGGGCTTTACTGCATCCGCTAACGATGTTCCTGCATGTAAGCCCCGATACAGCCGCTACACTTGGCTTTGGCTGTTCGACACTTGCCAAGATAAGTATATTGTTCGGCTTTATCAGTTTCTTTTTTAATACTGCTCGAGCCTCTATCGCCGAAAGAAATAGCTATCTGGAAAATAATTCAGCAAATTTTGAAAACTTACAGGAAGAAATCAATGAAATAGCACGTGCGGAGGACGTCAAAGCTATGGAGACTGAAATCATCAAGGACCTATCGGACTCGAAGCTTTTTAAACATGACCAAGTACTGTTTTATAAGGTTGACTACCTTAAACAAGAACTTATTTTCCGAAAAGCGAATGTTGAACCGCTCGGTTTAGACGATATTTTGCCGGAAAAAAGCTTTACGAGCCAGCATTTTAATGAAGAAACCCTACAAATTGAAGCTGTCAAACTTAATCAAACCTTTTATTATACACACAATGGCATGACTAAAGTTTACGAGAACAACTTGCCGTCAAAATATTTAAGGCGTTTCGAGGCTTTCAACAGCAAGCGCCCCGATCAAAATTGGCTTTTTGTGCCCTTAACAAAAACGGTCGTTAACGAAACTGAATCACCCTATCTAAAATCGGATGGTAAAAATATCCTCGTCAATCCAAACAATGATTTATATAGAAAGCTATACCTGGAGGACACGAAAGTGATCGGGCTTTTACAGATAGGATACACAGATAGTAACGTGGTTTTCGCTAAAACTATTAAAGAACAAAATCGTGGTAATAAAGACCTGATCGAATTATATGCCAGAAATGTTGCATTGCTCTATGATAAACTAAACGAAAGTGAGTTGCGGTACGAACGACGCAAGATGCTTTATGATATAGACAAATCTTCAGCAGATAACGAAAGAACATTTTTACAACTTTTATTAGCCAGACTGTGTGAAAAAATAGAAGTTGAACAAGGTGTAATTTATTTGTACTCGCTTAACAATGAGCGTTACACAGATGAACCCGACCCTATTGACAATCGTCTGACCAGCTTTTCAGAAGTTAAAAAAATTGACATTGACGATGCGAAACTCAAAAAAGACAAGTCCTTCGTCATCAACATACAACATAGCCAGGAGCATTCTGTTTTGGTGGTGCCGCTTAAGCACTTGGGAAAACTGCTCGGAGTGGCGCAGTTTTTCAGCACCAAACCATTTTTTTTTAACGACGACAACATCACATTAGTCGAGAAAGTCATTGAAGACGCGGGAAGGATCTACATCGAGAAAAAATTTCACCGCGCAATTATACAGCTGTCTGCGAGCGAATTTTTAGATACTGAGAATG
>Ga0206965_10238_pt1 | contig 17008 bp, 17 predicted proteins | sample Alteio_BWOrgHeat_26_FD_152973 | JGI IMG/M metagenome (GOLD analysis project Ga0206965, IMG submission 152973) | Enriched cells from forest soil in Barre Woods Harvard Forest LTER site, Petersham, Massachusetts, United States -... | ecosystem: Environmental > Terrestrial > Soil > Temperate forest >...
GACTGAAGAGAATAGACCCTATTAAAACTATAACGAATACGGCTCCAGTTATAGCTCGTTGTGTAAAGTTATTCATAGGGAATTAAAAAAGGAATAACGAATAATTAACAAGGAATTTTGAATATTGAAATTCCACAACTTCATCATTCAAAATTCCTTGTTCAATATTCATTATTGTTTTTTCTTAAGAATTATCGTCAATCAAGAAGACATAAACCTCTTTAGGTCCATGAGCTCCCATCACCAATGTCTTCTCAATATCCGCCGACCTGCTCGGTCCTGTAATTGTGGCAATCATTGAAGGAAATGATTCGCCATACTTATTTTTTAAACCAGTCAATGCCTCTTTAATATCATAAACCAATTGAGAAGTATAAGCTACGGTGATATGCACCGGAGGAAACACGCTCAATCGTCTGCCGGAAGCCTGCTTTGAAGAAATTAAAATACTTCCTGTCCTTGCAGAAAGATATTCGCAGAAAGTAATTCCAACTTCTGATTTTATGAAATCTGCTTCGGAGGTCGTGGACTTTAATTTTCCTTTTTCAAGCATCTCAAGAATCTTTTTATCACTGGAATGAAAGCTGTCCCATTCCCTCTCCTTAGTCAATGCTGTCAATAGCTCTATGCACTCATTTTCATTCTCACAATAAACAAACTGACCACTAACTTTCGTGAATTCTTCAGCAAATAAAACATCTAAGAATTCATCCGAAGCGGAATAGATTTTGGAATCGTTGTCTAAGTTGGGATAAGGGTTTTTAGTCTTTTGAATAAGAGCCTTGCGGACTTTCTTTAAAACCTTTTCTTTGGAAGTGGATTCTTGCATTACTATCGAAAATTTGTCTTACTCCTTAGCCGCAGGGCTTGCGTCAGAATTCGGAATGGAAGCAACAGGTTCATCTTTAGCAGCACCATTTGGTTTAGGAGCTTCAGGCTTTACATCAGTAACTTCCGGCTTCACATCAGGCTTCACAGACTCCAATGCTTCACGCTCGGATTCATAAGCACGCTTGCCAAATATCTCTTCCAAATCTTCCTTGAAAATGACCTCCTTTTCTAATAAAACACTCGCAAGTTTATTCAATTGATCTTGATGAGCCAGCAATAATTCTTTAGTCCGAATGTATGCTCCTTCAATCAATTTGCTGACTTCCTCATCAATCGTTTGAGCAGTTTTTTCGCTGTATGGTTTATACATTTCAAATTCCGACTTCCCTTGCGAATCGTAGTAACTGATGTTACCGATCTTCTCATTCAATCCATAGATAGCAACCATTGCATAAGCCTGTTTGGTAATCTTCTCTAAGTCACTCAGAGCACCTGTAGAAATCCTGCCAAAAGTAATTTCTTCAGAAGCCCTGCCACCTAATGCTGCACACATCTCATCCATCAATTGCTCCTTAGTAGTGATCTGTCTTTCTTCTGGAAGATACCATGCAGCACCCAACGAATTTCCACGAGGAACGATAGTAACTTTCACCAATGGATTCGCATGTTCGACCAACCAGCTAACAGTAGCATGACCCGCTTCATGGAAGGCTATAACCTTCTTTTCGCTGATAGTAATGATCTTGTTTTTCTTTTCTAAACCGCCGATAATTCGATCAACTGCGCTCAAGAAATCTTGTTTATCTATCGCCAATTTATTATGCCTTGCAGCTATCAAAGCCGCTTCATTACAGAGGTTCGCAATATCAGCTCCAGAGAATCCGGGAGTTTGTTTTGCAAGAAAATCCACATCAACAGAATCATCCAACTTCAAAGGTTTTAGATGGACCATAAAGATTTCTTTACGTCCATGCAAGTCAGGAAGTTCAACATATATCTGCCTGTCAAATCTTCCCGGACGAAGCAACGCTCTATCCAAAACATCAGCACGGTTGGTAGCTGCAAGGATTATCACCCCGCTGTTACTTCCAAAACCATCCATCTCAGTTAGCAATTGATTGAGGGTGGATTCTCTTTCATCATTAGAACTGAAGGATGCGTTTTTCCCTCTTGCTCGCCCGATGGCATCTATCTCATCAATAAAAATAATACAAGGAGCCTTCTCTTTAGCCTGCCTGAATAAATCACGAACACGTGAGGCACCAACACCCACAAACATCTCAACAAAATCAGAACCTGACATTGAAAAGAAAGGTACTTGAGCCTCCCCAGCCACAGCCTTAGCCAATAAAGTTTTTCCTGTTCCAGGAGGACCCACAAGCAAGGCACCACGTGGAATCTTGCCTCCTAATGAAGTATATTTCTTTGGATTCTTTAAGAAGTCCACAATCTCCATAACCTCCACCTTGGCTTCTTCCAAACCAGCAACATCGTTGAAGGTAATATTAACATGGCTATCCTTATCAAAAAGAGTTGCTTTTGATTTTCCAATGTTGAATAATTGACTTCCCCCAGGACCCCCTCCTCCCATTCTGCGCATGATAAAAATCCAAAGAACAATCATAATCAGTATTGGAAAAATCCATCCCATAATATCACCCCAGGTATTGCTTTTGGTTTGGTATTGAATGTCTAATTTATCCTCTTTCGAAAAGTCCTTTTGAGCCTCAGCGATCTTCTTTTCAAAGGTCTCTACAGAACCGATATTGAAATAGTAATGAGGTCCAGGATTCTCAACATTGGCAATGGATTTCGTCCTTACATCCTTGAACTTATCCTCCCTTAGTTTATCTTTTTTGATATAAACTTCGGCTGTCTTTTCATTGATTACAACAATCTTTTCCACATCATGATCCATCAACATCCATTCTGCATTTTCACGACCTTCTTTATGGGAAGGGCTTTCTCCGGTCTTTTTATAAACTTGTTCTTCGACAGAATCAGCGATTGCATTCGCCTGTGTTTTTGATTCGCACTGGCAGATGATAAAATAATCAGCAACCGAATTCGTAATGTTTTTAAGGTTTATAGATACTATGTGTTCTGCCTTTTTTTCCTGCATTCCATAAATGATGCTATCATTTAATTTTTCCGTCGCATCTTTCTTTACAACAGGTTTTTTAACGGTTTTCTTTGGAACTTTTTTTTCAACATTTTCTGTTGAGGCAATTTTCTTTACAACTTTTTTAGCTGCGGTTTTCTTTACTACTTTCTTCTCGGTTTTTTTAATTGGCATTCACTTTTATTTATATTTTAAGACGTTCTTTTCAGACTATTATTTTAATTTTGACCGCTCAAAATTACACATTCTTTTGCAAAAGACGACTTTCGCCACATTATTTACCGGACAAAACCTCATTGAATTAGATTCTGTTTCATCAACAAACACCTACGCCAGTGAGCTTTTGAGGAAGGATAAGCCTCCTGATGGAACTGTAGTTTTTGCACATGAACAAACCGATGGAAAAGGGCAACATGGCAGTATTTGGGTGAGTGAACCGAACAAAAACCTGACCTTCAGCATTATTTATTACCCTCGTTTTCTGGATGCGGGTGAACAATTTTTATTGAATCAGATTATTTGCATCGGCATTTGTGAATACATTAATTTCAAGACAAATCTCAATGCAGTAATCAAATGGCCCAATGATATTCTCGTCAACAAACAGAAAATCGCAGGCATATTAATCGAAAATGTATTGCAGGGAAGCCTTATTAATTCCAGCATTATCGGCATCGGGATTAATATCAACCAGACTTTATTCTCCAAAAATGCCGGCAACCCCACTTCGCTGAAATTATTGACCAACCAGGAATATATTGTGATGAACTGCCTCCATACGGTCTGTTCGTTTATTGAAGCCTATTATTTGGAATTACAGACCTTTGTGAAGCATCCTAAATTGAGAGAGAAATATCTCAAGATGCTATATGGTTTTAATGAGGAAATAAAATATTCGGAGAATGGCATCGAGAAAACTGGTATAATAATAGGCGTAACTCTCGAAGGGAGGTTGCAAATCAAGGACGCAAGTAACGAAGTCCATGCCTATAATAATAAGGAGATAAGTTTTCTTTGAATTTCTCCTGATCTCCTAAAAATTATCAATTACTAACCGTGATATATTGACCATCAAAAGAAGTAGTATATTGCTTCAATGAAATGGTTGCAGGACCGGCTGTTGGTATCCCAGTACCTGAATATAAGTTAAACATAGAACGGCATTGGGTACAGGTCGCCCATATATTTGCTTCTTTTTGTCCCGATGGATTTACTTGAATATAGCCTTTAGCGGGATCATAAGTGCAAGTCCTGTCATAAGCAACAAAGGGATTTGCACCATTGCCGGTATTATAAATAATTACGCCATTGGGACCGCCTGTAAAATACGACCAATTTCCAGGGGTATTCAAAGAAGGGTAATAGCAAACACATACTTGAAAATTTATTGAAGTATAAGGAACCGGATTCTGCTTTTGAGAACAAGAAGTCGCCATTAATAAAAGAATCATTGCTGAGAATAGTGATACTTTAAAATTTCCTTTTTTCATTCTTCAAAAACCTGCTTGAGATAGTTTGCAAATGAATCATTATATTCAATGATTCATTTCTTTAAGATAAAAGTAATTGTAGCGACCAAAGAGCATCATATACATTTGGCTTTTCTTTCTTAAAATAACAATATTGTAAAATATATAAAAGTATAGTGTGCCGAAGCCAATATCTCGCAATATTTCATTACCCAAATATCTGCCAAGGAAGAGACCTCCAAACCAAAATATTAAAATGAAAATCGAAAAGATTAATCGTCCTTTGGTAGGAGGATGGCTTAAGCCTAACTCAATTTCTGTCGTTTCATTCGCCTTAATATTAACCGTCAATAATCTTGAACCTATCCATCCTTCTTTTGTATATACCTGGTGCTCCCCTTCCGCCAAGGTAAAGGATCTTGGCTCATTATAGGATATTCTCCCTTCCTCTTTTCCATCAATAAAAATCTTGTATCCTTTGCCAGTCATTTTATCGTTAAAAAATCTTGCTCTGATGATTGTTAGTTTTCCTGTTACCATATCATTAATTATTTATTTAGGATGCAAAGATATATCATTTTCTATTATCCAAAAATGTTCCCATTATATAGGAGTATTCCAAATTTTCCACCTCATTCCCCAAAATTTCCTTTCCCAAAAGCAAATAGCATTGATAATGATATATTTATTGTGAATGGAGTCTTTAATTTTGTGTATCAAAACCGATTATTCGTGTATCAGACCTGAAATTTTGTGTATCAAAACCGATTATTTGTGTATCAAACTTGATTATTTGTGTATCAAAACTCGAAAATTGTGTATCAAAACTGTTATCCTTTTAAGGCTTAATGACTTTTGATACACAAAATTTAGATGCCGAACAAAAACTTTCAGGGATTAGAAATGGCCATTTTCTTACCTTCACCTTAATCTTCAACAAAACATTAGGGTTTTCCAGGATAAAGGAACTTATCCATTTGACCACCACCATCGAAGGATTTGCTCTTACAGTTAAGGGCAAGCTCAGATTGATAGTTTGTTTCTCAATTCTATTTCATCTAAAGTGAAGAGATATTACCTCGTCCAATTCAAAATATAAATGAAAGCCCAAACAGCATCAGAATAAATTCAGTATTACTTCCTTATTCATCTCTATATTTGCAGGCTGAAAAATGTTATGAATTTATTGAAAGGTGAACGTATCCTGTTGAGAGCTTTGGAGCCTACAGATTTAGACCTTCTCTTCGAATGGGAGAATGACACCTCTATCTGGATGGTGAGCGGGACTCAAACGCCCTTCTCCCGGTTTGTTTTAGAGCAATATCTTACCAGCGCGCATCATGATATTTATGCTCATAAACAATTGCGGTTAGTCATTGAATTCATCGAGGATATTGAGGACGAAAGCGGTTATCCTGTGGGATGTGTTGACCTCTTTGATTTTGATCCTAAAAACAGGAATGCAGGTATCGGCATTCTTATTGGCGATAAGGATATGATGAATCGTGGTTTCGCTACGGAGGCGTTGGCTTTGTTGATTCATTATTGCTTCAACACGCTTAACCTTCACCAGATATATTGCAACGTTACCACCGATAATGAAGTAAGTCTGCATCTCTTCAAGAAGCTTGGCTTTGAGATTACCGGCTTGAAACAAGATTGGATTTTTCATGATGGCAAATATCATGATGAATACCTCCTTCAACTGATTAATAAATAGGCTTTGAATCGTATTCAAAAGTATAAGGCTTTAATAGTTTTTAGTTTAATTATTTCTTTCATCAGTCTTCTTGTAATCTGTTGTAATAATCATCCGAAGGAAGATGATGAAACCCTTGTCCAGTCTAAATACCTGAACGTTAATGATACCGTGAAATATGTCGGCATTCATACTTGCCAGGCATGTCACCCTGATGTTTATAATTCATTTACCCAAACTGGTATGGGCAAGTCCTTTGAGCATGCTTCGATGAAGAAAAGTTCCGGCAGGTTTGATGCTCATGATGTGATTTATGATAAGTATCTGGACTATTATTACATGCCTTTTTGGGATAAGGATTCTTTGCATATAATGGAATTTCGATTGGAAGGCAAAGACACGGTGCATAAGCGAATCGAGACTGTTTCATACATCATTGGGTCGGGGCAGCATACCAATTCTCACATCATGAATCGCAATGGATATTTGTATCAGATGCCCATGACATTCTATACTCAAAAGGGCACTTGGGATTTCCCTCCCGGATTTGAGAATGGACAGAATACAAGATTCAGCCGCCAGATTGGACTGGAATGTATGTCTTGTCATAATGCTTATCCTGGCTTTGTTGAAGGTTCGGAGAATAAATACAACCGCATTCCAGAAGGCATCAACTGTGAGAGATGTCATGGTCCCGGGCAGGTTCATGTCAAAGAGAAATCTGCTGGGCACATTGTTGATATTGCTAAAGAAATTGATTATACCATCGTTAATCCAGCCAAACTGCCGAGCAATCTTCAGTTTGATGAATGTATGCGATGCCATCTTCAGGGTAATGCTGTTTTGAATGAAGGAAAGTCCTTCTTTGATTTCCGACCGAGTATGAAATTATCTTCTGTTATGAATGTCTTCATGCCCGTCTTTAAAGGCAGGGAAGATGAATTCATCATGGCTTCTCATGCCGAGCGATTGAAGATGAGCAAATGCTTTCTGAATACTACTGCCAAGATTGAGAGCGGCGAGATCAAGGCTACCAATGCCCTCTTTCCATACAAAGATGCTCTCACTTGTGTTACCTGCCACAACCCTCATGTGAGCGTGAAGTTCACGGATAAGGAGGTGTTTAATGCTGCTTGCAAGAATTGCCATTCTTCTTCTCAAGAGAATTTGCATCCTGTTATTTGTTCAGAAAAGGAAGCTGTTCGCAAGGAAAAACTTGATAATTGTGTGGGTTGCCACATGCCGCGTTCGGGCACTATTGACATACCACATGTTACCACTACCGATCATTTTATTCGCGTCGTTCGCAAGTCTCCGAGTCGGGATTACAAATCCCAACTATCTGAGATTGCTGGAATAAAAGAATGGATGGGCATCAAGTGCATTAATAATCCCCATCCTTCAGACCCGACTATTGCCAAAGCTTATCTTAATTATTATGAAAAGTTCACCAAGATTCCTGCGGCATTAGACTCTGCAAAGAAATATCTGCCGGAGAAAAGCGATGGGGATTTCAGGAAGAATTTTGCATCCTTGATTCGATATTATTACATCAAAGAAGATTTTAAAACCATCATCGTTTTGGTAAATCGTTATGATTCCAACATTCCAAATGCGACCATTAGCTCATTAAACAATAAGTCGATTGATAATGATAACGCATGGACAAGTTATCGCATTGGCGAAGCTTTCCGCAATGAAGGCAATATTCAGAATGCTTATAAATATTTTGACAATGCCATCAGCCTTTCCCCATACAATCTTGATTTTTTGAATAAAAAAGGCGCGATGGCGATGCAGTTAAACAAGATTGCTGAAGCCAAACAAATATTCAATGACATCATCGCCCAAGACCCAGAATATGCTGCTGCATTAAACAATCTTGGCTTCATCTACCTTGCCGCCGAAAGCAACAGCAATAAGGCAAAAGAATTATATGATAAAGCCCTTGCTCTCGACCCTGATTATGAACAAGCTTTACTCAATAAAGCCGGTTGGTATGCCTACAATAATCAGCTTCCAAAAGCCAAACAAATCATTCAGCAAATCCTTCGCAAGCATCCTGATAATATCCAGGCTAAGGAGACCCTTGGAAAATTAGGGATATAAAAAAAGTCATTTTAACTTATATTCTTTCAAATTTTATATCTTAAATACGATTGATTTCATCTTAGAGTAAGAAAAAAATCGGGGATACTTTTGTTCATTTCAAATAATTTTTATATTTTTGCGCCCCCATAATAAAAAAGGGTTATTTAAAATAATAAAATAAGATGGTTAAAAATTATGAAACGGTTTTCATTCTTACCCCAGTTCTTACAGAAGAACAAATGAAAGATGCAGTAAAAAAATTCAGTAATTATATTACTGAACATGGTGGTGAGATTATTCATGAAGACCTTTGGGGACTAAAGAGAATGGCTTATCCTATTCAGAAAAAAGTTAATGGATTTTATACTCATTTTGAATTCAAATCTCCTTCTGATTTAATTGCAAAATTGGAGGTGGAATTCAAACGTGATGAACGGATTCTTAGATTTTTAACCGTAAGTTTAGATAAGCATGCTCTTGATTACAATGAAAGAAAAAGAAATGGCTTGATTGGAAAGAAAAAAGAAGAGAGATTAGCTGCTGAAGCCCTTTCTACAGCACCTGTAGTTGATGAAACCGAAGAAATAAATTAATATATAATGAGCACATTTAAGCCAACCGGCACACAGAAATTCGATCCTAAAGTAAAGTATATGACTCCTCAAACAATGGAGCCAATGAAAAAGAAGTACTGTCGCTTTAAAAAAAGCGGAATAAAATATATTGACTACAAAGACGAAAAGTTTTTGATGAGATTTGTCAATGAACAAGGTAAAGTATTGCCAAGAAGATTAACCGGCACATCTTTAAAATATCAAAGAAAAGTGGCAACAGCCGTGAAAAGAGCAAGACATTTGGCTTTACTTCCTTATGTTGCAGATTTATTAAAAACAAAATAAAAAATTATTGAAATGGAAATAATCTTAAAACAAAGTGTTCCCAATTTGGGCGAACCAGATGAATTAGTGAAAGTAAAACCGGGATATTTCCGTAATTACTTATTACCAAAAGGATTAGCTACCCTGGCTACTGAATCAAGTAAAAAAGTACTTGCCGAAGGTATCAGACAGAAGGCGCATAAACAAGGTAAATTAATAAAAGAAGCTCAGCAAATAGCCGATTCATTAAAAGATGTAGTTTTACAAATTGATGCTAAAGTTGGCGAAAATGGAAAGATATTTGGTTCTGTAAGTAATATCCAAGTAGCGGAGGCATTGAAGAAAAAGGGTTATGATATAGACAGGAAATTAATCACACTTCCTGAAGATCATATCAAGATGATCGGTACCTACATTGCAGAAATTGCCTTAAATAAGGAGGTGAAATTCCAATTGCATTTTGAAGTGGTAGGAGAATAATTTATTCTTAACAAGCATAGAAAAAAGGGTTAGCTCATCACTAACCCTTTTTTTATTGCCGATATTTTTATTCATCCTCCTTTTATTGCACCACCGCAAGGGCGAATGGTAGCATAAAAGGAGGGAAGAAATTAAAACCTAATAATGAAACCTGCACGAAATTATTATTATGGAGCTTTTGGTAACCTGATAAACCAACCGATGTTCATTGGTTATTCTTCTGCTCCAATATCCTTTTAGTTTGTGTTTTAAAGGTTCAGGTTTACCAGTACCTTTGAATGGGTCATTTCGGCACTCATCAATTAGTTTGACAATTTTTGTAAATGTTTTTTTATCCGTTTTCTCCCAATCCAAGAAATGTTCGAGGGCATCATTTTCAAATTCCACATCCCTCATTTTTTCAGATATTTATCAATATCCACTTTAGAGGTATTACCCTTTTTTACATTTTTTATTGCCTTAGAAAGATGTTTTCGATTGGCTTCGGTGGACAACAGATATTCCGTTGTATCCTGATCTTCTTGAATAATGATTGTTATGTTTTTACTTTTATAAATTGCTTTTATGCCTTCTATAAACGCTTCATCCAACTCGCTTGCTTTAACTTGAAATGATGTGTACATAATTTTATTTTTTAATTTGGCTGCAAAGATACGAATCCTTTTGGGCTTGATAATCAGCATTGTCCTTTTATTGCACCACCGCAAGGGCGGAATGGTGGCATAAAAGGAGCGAAGAAATATCCATCAAATTCTGATCATAAATTAATTTTGATACCTATATTTACACCCCAACTGCTGAATGAATAGGATTGTTTTGGATATTGAGAAAAAAATATTGGAGCACTATTGGATGTATTAATATTCGTCGTGGTAGTGGTAGTGCTTGATGATGTTGAAACATTATTTGTAAAGGTAAATTGTTTTTGTGAAGGTGTTAAGCTTGCCAATTCATCTATCCCATTCTCAACATATTTGGTAACCGTTCCACTGGTGGGAGACCATTGTTCACTGATTAATGAAAACTCTCCAAAGAGACTTATTTTATCTGTTAATTTATATTCAGAACCTATGGCAGCCGTAAATCCTAATGACATTCCGCCCGAAAGAGTTACACCATAACTATAGTTTGCTGCTCCTGATGTCGGTGGATTAATTGTTGTAATGCCGCCTGTAACATAGCTACTTGTCGTATCAACATTATAGGTTTCTATTTCAGTAAAAGTGATACTGCCGCCTAATCCTATTACCAACCCGACTTTTAGATAAGGCGTGAATACTTTTTGATCGGCATTTAATTTAAGAGTTGGCATGAGTCGAACTCTTCCGCTTGTGGTTAATGAAAATTTGTAGTCGTAATATTGATTGATATTAGTATAGAATGATTCAAAAGAATAATTATATGTATAAGAATCTAAATATGAATCCTGATGTTCGGTATTGATAGTAGCTCCCGGAATATAAAAAATTCCAAGCTCTGCACTTAAATGCTCATTTAGTTTATACCCGAAAGTCCCGCCGATATTCACCCCGTTTCCAAAACCACCGCGCACTTGGGTAATAGTTGTGGAAGGGTTGTCAGTATTCGTAGTGGAAGAATTGCCATTTGTATTGGTAGTTACCGAAGTAAAAACATCTGTGTAAGTACCATTGTATGTGTGATAAGATATGGGTCCGACGGCACTTATAGTATTCATTAAATCTTTGTTCGTACCTATTCCAAATCCAAGATTAAAATAAAATTGACCATAAGAATTGGTCATTGAAATAAATAGAATGGCTGTTACCATTAATACTTTAATGTTTATTAAATTTTTCATTTTAATATTTTATTATGCCCGAAACCGAAGGATTCCCGTTAGCGGCGACAAATCTATAAAATAATTCCCGAATCAACCACCCACCCATTCCACCCTTCCCAAAATGCCTCCTATATAATAGCTACCGTGTACCCACATCTTTTAAATTAAAAAAAGCAATAATGAATATTGAACAAGGAATTTTGAATATTGATTTAGAAGGTTAAATTTAGAAGAAAAGAAGTCAGCATACAACTATATTCATCGTTAACGAACTTCAATATTCAAAATTCCTTGTTCAATATTCATTATTCTTTTCTTCCTTTTTCCTTAATAAAAAGATGTGGGTACACGGTAGATATATAAGGAGTGCCGATTCCTTTCTTTCCCCTTCCAAAACCTTCTTTTTGCCTTTAAATCTGAATTTTTAATGCTGTCCCGAATGCATCGTAACATATACAACGGCTTCCGAACTGCTCACCGGAACGCACCGTAACATTTACAACGGCTTCCGAACTGCTCTCCGGAAGGCACCGTAACATGTACAATGGCTTCCGAACTGCTCTCCGGAAGGCACCGTAACGTGTACAATGGCTTCCGAACCGCTCTCCGGAAGGCACCGTAACATATGCAACGGCTTCCGAACTTTGTGTATAAACTTTAAAACTACTACTTAAGCAGAAGCCTTTGACCAGGAATCTGACGGCTTTTTCTGTCGTCATACTGATAAAACCAGACAGGTGAGAAGCTCCTGTATGGTTTCCTGCGCTTGCAAATTTTTCCTTTCTTAATTGGCTTTACTGGGAATTTTGTGGGTAAATGATTATAGCGGGATATTAACCAAAATTTAAAGGAATAAAATTTAACCACAGAGTACACAGATTAACACAGATTCTTGGCGACCAAAATCTGTGTTAATCTGTGTACTCTGTGGTTAAATTTTATCCTATTGAATCAATGTAAATTAAGCTTCCCACAAAATTCCCAGTAGAACCTTTTTGTTAAATGGTTTTTGGCTTATTGCCTGAATTTAAAACGGATAATAGGAAATCAAAAAAGGGGCAAAAGAATGACCAATGAATTACCGCCCCTTACTCATTTTATAGTTACCATCTTGTCTAAAAAAAGAACGACCCGATACTTTCGTATCGAGCCATTCATCAAAAACTAAACAAAAATTATACTTCAAAATCTATATCCAATCGTCATTACAAAAATGTTGTTTGTTGATTTGATAGTTGCTCCATCAACAGTTTCGCCTGTCAACGAATAGGGCTGGTAATATTGTTTTGCCACAGAATAAATATACCCGAAATCAAGAGATAGCCCCATGTCTTTCACGCCCAACCCGACGCTGTAATTAGTCATTGACAAATCGGCTCCATTCGGAGGGGTATATTGTGAAGAATAAGGACTTCCATAAAGAGCATATCCGGCGCGGAGGCTGATGCCGCTGAATCTCCATTCGGTGCCTACGCGAATGTTTGAGGCTGCGGTATATTTATTTTGAATGGTTTGATTCACTGTTCCAAAATCATTTGCATTATCATCTAATAAGGCTGACGAATAATCTACAAATTCATAATCTCCACTGATAACCCCGTGCTGCCCAAGAATAAATGCTATGCTCCCGATAACTCTCAAAGGAGTTGTAAGGTTGTAATCGAATGAGCCAGTAGCCGTGGGAGGTGTGATGATAACAGAACCATTTGCGCTGTCGAATGTTGATGAAATAGAAGCAGTATAATCATCATGCATGGAGTAGAATGTAGGCGTGTGAACAGCTAATCCAAGACGGATGAAATCATTGGCGCGATATATCATTCCCAATTTTAGATTAATGCCAGTACCGCTGGTATTCAAGGTTCGGTTCAACATAAAATTATTAAGCGAGGGAATAGTATCATTCCTGTTGGTTTCAGAATAAGTTGAATTTTCCTTATAGTTCAGGAAGTCAATTCCCACAGTTGCTCCGAAGTACAATTTATTGCCATAATTACCCCCTAATGAAATCACCATTTCGCCCATCGAACCTGTAGAATTTATATTCATTGTTTGCATTTCACCATGATTGGGCAGCACATGGGAATATTGGGAAGAATCAGAAGCCAGGGGATTAATCAAATACGATTGATAAGCAAGTCCGGCATCAAATGGAAATGCAGTTCCGTTTCCAAGATCACCTGGAGCAGAGCCACTGGCTTGCTGCACAAAGAAATCAAGCAGGGAGTTGTTGTTATTGATGCCTGTGAAAGTAATATTGGAATTAAAATTTGCGGTACGGTTATATCCGATACCGAAATCCCAGTTCTGCCAGCCATTCTCAGTAGCACCAAATACAGGATGATTCGAAACATAACCAATGTTGCTGATATTGAAATTATATTTAGAGGCATCCAAACTTGTTCCGAGATAATTCGAACTTGTTCTCATGTCAAGAATTGAAGGAGTGAATGTGAATTCGTTTCTCCTGTATAAACCAATACCGGCAGGATTCATGCTAAGGCAAGAGAAATCTCCCCCCAAAGCTCCAAAGGCATTACCCATCGCCATCGAACGCGCTGTTCCGCCTGGCATCCATTGCGAATAACGCAATGCATCTACATCTGTCTGTGCGGCTAATCGGAGGGAACATACCAATCCTATAGCCAATATTACTATTGTCTTTCTCATAATATATAAATTATATTTGTTTGGGAATATTGTTTTCTTAACGATGACCACCGCCACCGCCTGAATGACCGCCGCCGCTGCTTCCGCCAGAAGAATGGCTTCCACCTCCAGAACTTCCACCAGATGAATGTCCGCTACTCATGCTGCTGCCACCACTTCTCATCCCGCCACCGCCTCCGGAAGGAGCGAAACCGCGAGAATTAGAAGGAGCTGAACCATGTGATGAAGCATTCGAGCTGGAATAATGACTTCCATATCTACTGTTATAGCTTTGAGCATTTCTGCCACCTTGTGCAGAATTACTTGAATTCATTTGAGAACGATTTCCAGCATTAGAGTTTGGTCGTTGAGAATTGCCATAACTTCTGGAGGAATTATTTCCATTAGCAGATGCATTATTACGTTGCGATTGATTTGCAGAACGCAATGGAACGTTGGTTGCAGCGTTATTTCCTGCTCTTTGAGAATAGTTACCTGCAGGACTTGCACTTGTATGTGCTCTTGCACTTGCAACATTGGATTCATTTTTTACAGCAGATACTTTACTTGCAACTCTTTCATTGCTAGCCATTAAACCATTACTTTTTTCTGAACTACGACTCATATTGGAATATGAACCGTTGTTATACCTTTCTATTCCTTGGGTATAATTTGGAGATGCTCCATGAACAGAAGGTGCTTCTGTCCTGAACCTCCCGTTATTTGCATAAGAAGATCTTGGGGAATAATAACCTCCTCTGCCATATCCAAAACCACCATATCCGTATCCGTAGCCATAACCATACCCGCATCCATAACCTCCATAGCCCCATCCGAAACCATATCCGCATCCATATAATCCATAGCCACCATACCAGAAAGGATTATAATATCCAAATCCTATTCCAAGACCCCAGTATCCTCCCCAATAAATACCTGCACCGCAGTAATAAGGGTTGGTGTACCAAGGATCGTAATACCCACCACCATAACAAGGTTCATAATACCTTCTTAAATTGGCAGTATAACCATAATCATCCTCATCATAATAATTATTATTGTTATAGGTATTATTATTACCATTCTGGTCAATGCTCGGATTAGAAAAATCATTGTTATATTCACGTTTTCCTCCCGTAGTATCCATTCCACCACCACTTGAGGGCTGGGAATTATTATTTGAAACACCTCCTTGTTGTGCCGGTTGCGCACCCTTATTTGGGTCGTTCTTCGGGGAAAAATAAACCCCGTCATCATTGTTAGATGAGTTACTCTGACTGTTCGCATTGAAGGCTGTGAGGCCTATCATCAAGCAGATTCCGATAACACTTACACTTAATCTTTTTAATTTTTTCATTTTAATTTCCTCCTTTCGAGCTTTTAGATTTTCTAATTTCAATTTAGTTTAATCAACCTTTAAATTTCTATTTTTGCAGCGTTGCAAATTTACTAAGAATATTTTTCAAATATCGTACCAAAGTTTTAAAACGTTAAGTTAATACAGAATATTATGGCAAAAGATTTCCCAACAAGAGAAGAAAATTATTCTCAATGGTATCAGGATTTGGTTGTAAAAGCCGACCTCGCGGAGAATTCGGATGTGAAAGGCTGCATGGTTATTAAGCCTTATGGATACAGTATTTGGGAGAAGATGCAGGCGGCATTGGACAAGATGTTTAAGGAGACGGGGCACCAGAATGCTTATTTCCCTTTGTTTATTCCCAAGTCCTTCTTCAGCAAGGAGGCATCACATGTTGATGGTTTCGCGAAGGAATGTGCAGTTGTTACGCATTATCGGTTGAAGGCTTCTCCCGATGGCAAGGGGGTTATTGTGGATGAAACTGCGAAATTGGAGGAGGAGTTAATTGTTCGTCCTACATCAGAAACTATCATCTGGAATTCTTACCGCAATTGGATTCAATCATACCGCGATTTGCCGATTCTTATTAATCAGTGGGCGAATGTTGTGAGATGGGAAATGCGTACCCGATTATTTCTGCGCACTACCGAATTCCTCTGGCAGGAAGGGCATACAGCTCATGCCACCAAAGAAGAAGCTATCGAAGAAGCCGAAAGAATGCTGGATGTTTATACCGAATTCGCCCAAACGTTTATGGCATTGCCGGTGTTGCGTGGCACCAAGACTGCCAATGAAAGATTTGCCGGTGCATTGGAAACTTATTGTATCGAGGCATTGATGCAAGATGGCAAGGCTTTGCAGGCAGGGACTTCTCATTTCCTTGGGCAGAATTTTGCTAAAGCATTCGATGTAAAATATGCCACGAAAGAAGGTAAGCAGGAGTTTGTTTGGGCTACCTCATGGGGCGTTTCTACCCGATTGATGGGTGCTCTGGTGATGGCGCATTCTGATGATGATGGCTTGGTATTGCCTCCGAAGCTGGCTCCCATTCAAGTCGTCATTGTTCCGATTTATAAGAACGTAGAGCAATTAAATACCGTTTCTGAAACCGCCATTAAAATCAAAAAAGCCTTGGAAGCAAAGGGTATTTCTGTCAAATATGACAATCGTGATACACACAAACCTGGTTGGAAGTTTGCCGAGTACGAATTCAAAGGTGTGCCCGTGCGCATTGCCATTGGTCCTCGTGATATTGAGAATCAAACAGTGGAGGTTGCACGTCGTGATACCAAGGAAAAAGCCATTTATCAGATTACAGATATTGACCTCAAAATCCTTCATCTTTTAGATCAGATTCAGGATAATATTTACAAGAAAGCGGTGGACTTCCAGAACGCAAATACCTTCCGTGCGGATACTTACGAAGAATTCCAAGAGTTGATAGAAAAGGGCGGTTTTGTCCTTGCCCATTGGGATGGAACATCCGAAACCGAACTTAAAATCAAGGAAGATACCAAGGCTACCATCCGCTGCATTCCATTACATAATAAACTGGAAAACGGCAAGTGCATACTCACCGGAAAGCCTTCCACACAAAGGGTTGTCTTCGCCAAAGCATATTAAGGGTT
>Ga0206965_10239_pt1 | contig 17003 bp, 8 predicted proteins | sample Alteio_BWOrgHeat_26_FD_152973 | JGI IMG/M metagenome (GOLD analysis project Ga0206965, IMG submission 152973) | Enriched cells from forest soil in Barre Woods Harvard Forest LTER site, Petersham, Massachusetts, United States -... | ecosystem: Environmental > Terrestrial > Soil > Temperate forest >...
CGAGGACCTGATCGTATGTGCGACTCTCCCTGATGATACAGACGACGTGATGAAGAGGACCGCCGAGAGTGATTGTGTTGTCGAGGTTCTCGTCGCGGTAAGGGGAGTAAGAGATGACATCGCTGGTCCATTGAGCGGCGCGGCTGTCGTCCGGCATGTCGACAAATTGAACCGAGCCGGTTTGCATGCGGGCGACAAACTGCCCCTCGGAATTCGAGTACGAACGCAGACCCTTGCCATTCAGGATAGCGATGCGGCCATCGGGAAGTCCGGTGGCGCCGGTGGGGTACCAGCCGGCGGGAATGTAGCCGGCGACGCGGCTCTTCGCACCGGAGATGTCAACGATCGCCGCGGCGTTGGCGTCGGAACATGCAACGAAAAGGTGCATCCCATCCGAACTGAATCCGAGGCCGGAGGGTGTCATACCAGCAGGTTGACGCGGTGACAGGGCGAGGTTGATGGTTTCGAGGCGAGCGAGATCGCCGGATTCCCTGACGCCCAGCACGTAGACGTTGTTGGTGTTCGCGGCTGTGACGAAGATGCGGGCTTTGATTTCCGGTTGATCTTCCAGCTCGCCCGCCTTCCAAACCATGTCAGTCGTGTGTGGGGCGACGCGGGTGACCGCCAGTTGTGTGCCGCGCGCCGAGTCGTATTGGATGATGCTGCCATCGGCCCAGCTGGAAAGGAAGAAGCTCTTGCCGTTGGGGTGGAAAAGGATGCGGTAAGGGCGTCGCGCGGTGCGGATGCGCTGCACGACGATGCCGGACGCCGGATTTACCACGACAACGTCATCGCGGTAGAGTTCAGCGGCATAGAGGAGGTGGTAATCGGGATCGAACTGGAGGTCGCCAATAAAGGTTTCGCGCGTGTCGCCGGCGACAGGCGGGATTGTAAACGTGCGACCTGCGGTGAGTTGGCCATTGGCGAAAACGAATTCGTAGATGGCGCCTTTGGCGCCGCCGCCGACGTAGACTTTATCGCCGGCTTTTGTCATGGTGAGGCCAAGCCATCCATCGGGGACACCGGCGCGGCTGAGTTCCTTCGCGGTGGCGATGTCGATGACGGAGATGCTGGGTGGGTTGTAGCCGCCGTTGAGGACAAGCAGATACTTCTTGTCGGGGGTGACCAGCGAGGCCATGGGCAGGGTATCGACAATAATCTGCGTTCCGACCGGTTTGATGCGCCAGCCACTGGGGAGTAGATAAGTTCCATCGGGCTGGATGCCAGGCGTGATGCGCGGGATTTGTTGGGAGAAAAGAGCAATGCCGAGAGCGAGCGGAATGGCCAGGAGAAGACGACTCTTCATTTAGTCCTCCGGAAAACGCTGCGCGATGGGAAAGCGGCGACCCATGCCAAACGCTTTTGATGTTACCTTCAACCCAGGCGCGGCTTGCTGGCGCTTGTACTCCGAGCGATCGACTTTGCGGGCGACGTCGCGAACCAGATCGTGGGGGATGGCGAGCGCAGCAGCGGTTTCGCTCACGGACTTTTGTTCCTCGACATAGAGATGCAAAATAGCGTCGAGCGTTTCATAAGGTGGGAGAGAATCGCTGTCTTTTTGATCGGGACGGAGTTCAGCGGAAGGTGGTTTGGTAAACGTCGATTCCGGAATGGCGTTATTCAGCCGGAGATTCGCCACGCGGGCGAGCTCGTAGACCATGGTTTTCGGAACGTCACTGATGACAGCGAGACCGCCGCACATATCGCCGTATAAGGTGCAGTAACCGACCGCGTTTTCGCTTTTGTTACCAGTGGTGAGGACAATCGCTCCCGACTTATTCGAGAGCGACATCATCACAAGACCACGCAGGCGGGACTGAATGTTTTCTTCGGTGACGTCGGCTGCGCGTCCGGCAAACGAGGGTTCGAGAGTGCGCAGCATTTCCTCATACGCCGGAGTGATTGAGATCAAGTCGAAGGCGATGCCGAGGTTTTTGGCAAGCGTGCAGGCATCGGCGACGCTGTGGTCGGAGGAATAAGGGCCGGGCATGCCGACGCCGCGAACGTTTTCGCGGCCCACGGCATCGACCGCGATAGCCGCCGTGAGGGCGGAATCGATGCCACCGCTGAGACCGATCAGCACGCTGCGGAAGCCGCACTTACGGATATAGTCGCGGGTGCCGAGAACAAGCGCTTCGTATACGGCTTCGGTTTCGTCGGGAAAATCGGCGTGACAGTCGCCGCGCCGCGCGTCGGTTTCCACCATGACCAGGTCTTCGCGGAAAGATGCGCCGGATGCGATCACGTCGCCCTCGGCATCCATGGCAAAGCTGGAGCCATCGAAGACGATATGGTCGTTGCCACCGACCTGATTCACGACAATCACCGGAACACGACGATGGCGCGCGATGGCGCGAAACATTTCGCGACGCAGGTGGCGTTTGCCGAGATGCCAGGGAGAAGCATTGATGCTGATGAGCAGGCTCGCGCCCTGCCGCATCAGTTCATCGACAGGGTCGCGAGGATAGAGGCGATGCGTCCAGAATTGCTTGTCGTTCCAGGCATCTTCGCAGATCGTGAGGGCGATGTTTTCGCGCTGTGTGGTCCAGATCTCCTGAGACGTGCCGGGCACGAAGTTGCGTGATTCGTCGAACACATCGTAGGTGGGGAGCAGGACTTTGGTCTGGCGGAAAAGAATGCGCCCGCCTTCGATCACGGCGGCCCGATTGGCGGCGCGCTTGCCGGTTTGTTCGTGGGAAAAGCCAACGTAACCGGTGATCAGTGTGAGAGGGAGATCGCGCGTCGCTTCAGCGAGTTTGAGAACGGCGGATTCAGAGGCTTCGATAAAAGCGCACTTTTCAACCAGATCGCGCGGCGGATAGCCGGTGATGGAAAGTTCCGGAAAAACGATCAGTTCCGCGCCGCGATCGGCGGCGAGGCGGGCGTTTCGCTCCATAAGAGAGAGGTTGCCGGACAGATCGCCCACCGTGGGATTGATCTGTCCAAGAGCGATGCGCATTAACCTCTAGTTTAGCGGCGACACCTGAAGCCCGGACGTTCCCGCTACACTTCAACAGGTGCGCCGTGGGGCGGAACACGGCCGCGCCAGCGGGCCCAGCGGACCTGGAAGCGGTCGAGGTAAAGATAGATCACTGGTGTCGTGAAAAGCGTCAGAACCTGGCTGAGCAGGAGGCCGCCGACAATTGCGATACCGAGCGGGCGGCGGAGTTCGGAGCCAACGCCCTCGCCGAGCGCCATCGGCAGGCCGCCCAGCAGCGCCGCCGTGGTGGTCATCATGATGGGGCGGAAGCGCATCAGGCAGGCATGGAAGATCGCCTCTTCCGGAGTCTTGCCTTCATCGCGTTCGAGGCGAATGGCGAAATCGATGAGGATGATGGCGTTTTTCTTCACAATGCCGATCAGGAGGATGATTCCAATTAACGAGATGACGTTGAGCTCATTTTTCGTGGCCAGGAGCGCAAGCAGAGCTCCCACGCCGGCGGTCGGAAGCGTCGAAAGAATTGTGATGGGGTGGATCAGGCTCTCGTAAAGCATGCCCAGCACGAGATATACCGAGATGAGGGCTGCCGCGATGAGGACGGGCTCGTTTTCCAAAGACTCCTGAAATGCCTGCGCCGCGCCGGCGAAGCTGCCGCGGATGCTGGACGGCATTCCCATTTCGCGCTCCGCCGCTTCGATGCCGTTCACCGCGTCACCGAGCGACACGCCTTCCGGAAGATTGAAGGAAATCGTCGCCGAGGGGAACTGGCCTTGATGATTTACCGATAGGGGCGCGGTGGAGGAAACGAAATGCGCCACCGCGTTGATCGGCGTCTGGCCGGGCCCTCCACGGGTATAAACGTAAGAGAAGCTTTCAGGGGACTGGCCGAAGCGTGGGTCTGCTTCGAGCACCACGTGGTATTGCGCCAACTGCGTGTACAGCGTCGCCACCTGGCGCTGGCCGAAGGAATCGTAGAGGGTGTCGTCAATCAGGCGGGGTGAGATGCCCATGCGCTCTGCGGTGTTGCGGTCGATCACGAGCGAGGTCTGCAGGCCTTTGTTTTGCTGGTCGATGTTTACATCGGCAAGGTCCGGCATTGCGCGGAGGCGCTGAAATACGCGCGGCGCCCAGGTGTTTAGATCGCTGACGGAATCGCTCTGCAGCGTGTATTGATACTGGCCACCGGAGATACGGGTGCCGATACGCAGGCTTTGCACCGACTGCAGGAATACACTGGCCCCGGCGACGCGCGCGAATTGCGGACGCCAGCGGGTGATGAGTTGTTCGGCTGTAACCTTGCGCACCTTCGGCGGCTTTAACGTCGCAAACATGGTCGCGTTGTTCATCGCGCCGCCGAGCCGGCCGCCGCTGCCGCCCATAAAGGCGATGGTGTTTTCGACGGCCGGATCGGCCTGGAGAACTGCTGTGGCCTGTCGCAGTTTTTCCTGCATTGCCGAGAACGAAATGGCCTGATCGGCCTGCACCTGACCCGTCATTCGGCCCGAATCCTGCTGGGGAATGAAGCCCTTGGGGACGACCCGATAGAGATAGACAGTCACGGCTACGGTGGAAAGCGTGACCAGCAGCATGATCGGCTGATGGCGAACCACCCAGCCAAGCGACACACGGTAAACGCGGAATCCGAATTGGAAGATACCTTCACTGAGGCGGGAAGGCCACGAGGGACGGCGCGCGGGATCGGGCCGCCGAAGCACGTGCGCGCACATCATCGGTGTGAGTGTCAGAGAGATGAACAGCGAGATGACGATGGATGCGGCAAGCGCAATGGCGAATTCGCGGAAGAGCCGGCCAACGTACCCCTGCATCAGCAGGATGGGGATGAAGACCGCGATGAGAGAGATTGCGATGGAGACAATCGTTGGGCCGATCTCGCGCGCGCCACGCAGGGCGGCTCGCGCGGGAGACAGACCGGATTCAATCAGCCGGGTGACATTTTCAATGACAACGATCGCGTCGTCCACCAGGAAGCCGGTCGCGATGACGAGGGCCATCAGGGAGAGATTGTCGAGACTGTAGCCAAAGAGATAAAGAACGCCGAACGTGCCCGCCAGAGACATAGGAACCGCAACTGCCGGGATGGAGGTGGCGCGCAGGCTGCGAAGAAACACGAAGACCACCAGGATTACCAAAGCAATGGAAATGCCAAGGGTGATCTCGACATCGAGAACCGACTGACGAATCGCGGCAGTTGCATCGAGCAGGATATCCATACGCAGCGTAGGCGGGACTTCCGCGCGCAACCGTGGCAACAGTGCCTTGACACGGTCGAAAACTTCCACAATGTTCTCGCCGGGCTGGCGGAAGACGAGCATGGTGATGGCCGGTTCGCCATTGGCGAGACCGTAAGAGCGGACCTCCTCAACTGAATCGAGGACGTTGCCAATGTCGGAGAGCCGCACCGGGCCACCTTTGCCGTAAGCAACAACCAGCGGCGCATAATCTTTGGCGTTCATCAGCTGATCGTTGGTATTCAGCGCCCAGGTGCGGAACGGTCCGGCAAGCTCGCCTTTGGGGCGATTAGCGTTGGTGGACCCAAGGAAGTTGCGGATATCCTCCATGCTCAGGCCATACTTATTGACAAGTGACGGATTGATCTCTACTCGCACGGCGGGAAGCGAGCCGCCGGTGACGCTGACCTGCCCAACTCCCTTTACCTGGGAGATCTTCTGCTGCAGAACGGTGGCGGCAATTCCGTAAATCTCTTTCGGGCTCATGGTTTTGGAGCGCAGGGAGAGAAACATAATGGGCGAATCCGCGGGGTTGGCCTTGCGCCAGCTGGGATTCTGCGGCAGGGCCGGAGGGAGTTGAGCGCGGGCGGCGTTGATGGCCGCCTGCACGTCGCGGGCGGCGGCATCGATGTTGCGGTTGAGATCGAACTGCAGCGTGACCGTGGTCGATCCGAGAGTGCTTGCCGAGGTCATTTCATTGACGCCGGCGATCTGACCGAGTTGGCGTTCCAGCGGGGCCGCCACGGATGACGCCATTGTTTCGGGACTTGCTCCGGGGAGGCCGGCGTTAACAGTCAGCGACGGGTAATCGATTTGCGGGAGCGGCGCGATCTTCAGAAAAGGATAGGCGACAGCGCCAGCCAAACCGATCGCGATGGTAATCAACGCGGTGCCGACGGGGCGCCTGATGAACGGACCTGAAATATTCATGCACCCTCCGCAACTTCTTCAGCCGCGAGTTCCGCTTCCCAATCGATCGGCTTACGGCCGCGCGCCATGAATTTGGCAATCCGATCGAACATCAGATATGTGACAGGCGTGGTGTAGAGCGTGAGGAGCTGGCTGAAGACGAGTCCGCCGATGATGGCGATGCCGAGCGGGCGGCGCAATTCCGCGCCGGGTCCGGAGCCGAGGGCCAGCGGGACGCCACCAAGGATCGCGGCCATCGTCGTCATGACGATGGGGCGGAAACGCAGCAGGCACGCCTGATAGATGGCATCGCGTGGCGTCAGGCCTTCCGTGCGTTCGGCCTGCAGCGCAAAATCGATCATCATGATGGCATTTTTTTCGACGATGCCGATGAGCAGGACGATTCCGATGAGCGCAATGACGCTGAAGTCGGAATGCGTCAGCATCAACGCGAGCAGAGCTCCGACGCCCGCGGAGGGCAGAGTGGAGAGAATCGTCATCGGATGAATATAGCTTTCGTAGAGCACGCCGAGGACGATGTAAACGGTGAGCAGTGCGGCCAGGATCAGCACCGGCTCATTGGCGAGCGAGGACTGAAAAGCGGCTGCGGTGCCCTGGAAGGCCGCATCGATACTGGGCGGGAGGTCAAGTTCGGCGCGAGCAGCATTAATCGCGGTGACCGCGTCACCGAGCGATTTTCCGGGAGCCAGATTGAAGGAAACCGTAACCACCTGGAACTGTCCCTGGTGGTTAACGGCGAGCGCCGCGTTGGATTCGCGCAGGCTGGTGATGGCATTCAGCGGAACCGCTCCGCCGCCCGATGAGCGCACGTATATGTTCTTCAGATCGGAGGGGTCTTTGCGGTATTCGGGACTGATCTCCAGCACCACTCGATATTGGTTGAGCTGAGTGAACATGGTGGAGATCTGACGCTGCCCGAAGGCGTCATAAAGGGTGTCGTCCACCATGGTGGGCGTGACGCCAAACCGCGAAGCTGTGTTGCGATCGATGATCAGCGCGGTTTCCAAACCTCCCGATTGCTGGTCGCTGGCGACGTCGCGTAATTCCGGAAGCGACTGGAGCTTTTCCACGAATTTGGGCGCCCATTCGAGAAGTTCTTTCGCGTCGGGATCTTCCAGGCTGTATTGGTATTGCGTGCGGCTCAGACGGTCTTCCACAGTGAGGTCCTGCACCGGCTGCATGAACAGCTGGATACCATCCACCTCGGCGACGCGTGCCTGGAGATTGCGAATTACATCGGGGGCGTCCGGCCGGCGGCGCACCACACCATCGGCGCCTTTCTCTTCGATGGGTTTAAGGTTGATTTGAATGCGGCCGGAGTTGAGGGTGGTGTTGGTGCCGTCGATGCCGATGAAAGACGAGAGGCTTTGGACTGACGGATCTTTCAGAATCGCGCTGGCCAGAGCCTGCTGACGGTCCGCCATCGCGGGGAAAGAAATTGTTTGCGGCGCTTCAGAAATTCCAAGAATGACGCCGGTGTCCTGGACAGGGAAGAAGCCTTTGGGAATGATGAGGAAGAGATAAACGGTCGCCGCGAGTGTACCGGCTGCCACGATCATGGTGGCCGGCTGATGGCGGAGAATAACGCGCAGAGTGGCGCCGTAGAACGAAATGATGGCCTGAAAACCGCGTTCAGAAATGCGGTACAGAAAGCCGCGTTCGGAATCCGGCTTGTGATGGAGCAAGCGGGCGCACATCATCGGCGTGAGGGTGAGCGAGACCAGGGCGGAGATCAAAATAGTGACGCTGAGGGTGATCGCAAACTCCCGGAACAGCCGGCCCACGATATCTCCCATGAACAGCAGCGGGATGAGCACGGCGATCAGCGAGACGGTGAGCGAAAGAATAGTAAAGCCGATTTCACCGGAACCTTTGAGCGCGGCTTTCATCGGCGAATCGCCCCCTTCGATGTACCGTGCGATGTTTTCGATCATGACGATGGCGTCATCCACCACGAAGCCGGTGGAGATGGTGAGCGCCATCAGGGTCAGATTATTCAGGCTATAGCCGAGTAAATACATCACCGCGAATGTGCCGACCAGAGACAAAGGTACGGCAATGCCGGGGATGATGGTGGCAGCAAGCGTCCGCAAAAACAGAAAAATGACCATGACCACCAGGCCGATGGTCAGCATCAGTTCAAACTGCACATCGTCGACGGAAGCGCGGATGGTAACAGTGCGGTCGGTGAGGATGGAGACTTCGACGGATGCCGGCAGCGTGGCGCGCAGCGAGGGCAGAAGTTTCTTCACGTGATCGACAACGTCGATAATGTTGGCGCCAGGCTGGCGGCGGATGTTGACAATCACCGCGGGAGATTCGTTCATCCAGGCGGCGAGTTTTACGTTTTCCGTGGAATCGACAACACCGGCAACATCGGCAATATTGACCGGCCGGCCGTTGCGGTAGGCAACCACGAGACCCCGGTATTCCTCGCTGGTAAGAAGCTGATCGTTGGCGCCGATCGTGTACGAGTTGCGCACGCCGTCGAAGGTGCCTTTGGCCTGATTGACGTTGGTGGCGGCAATCGCCGCGCGGAGGTCTTCGAGGCTGAGCTTATAAGACGACAGGGCCATGGGATTGGCCTGAATGCGGATCGCGGGTTTCTGGCCGCCTGAAATGCTGACCAGGCCGACCCCGGGAAGCTGAGAGATTTTTTGCGCGAGGCGGGTATCGGCGAAGTCCTCGATTTTGGGCAGCTCGAGAGTTTTCGAGGTGAGAGCCAGCGTGAGGATGGGCGCGTCGGCGGGGTTGGTCTTCGCGTAGACGGGCGGGTTAGGGAGATCGTGCGGCAGGAAACTGGCGGCGGCGTTGATGGCGGCCTGGACCTGCTGTTCAGCGACATCGATATTGAGATCGAGAATAAACTGCAGCGTGACAACCGAAGCTCCGGCCGAACTGGTGGAGGTCATCTGGTTGAGGCCGGGGACCTGGCCGAATTGTTTCTCCAGCGGCGCCGTGACCAGCGACGCCATCACGTCGGGACTGGCGCCGGGGTAGAGGGTGATGACCTGGATGGTGGGGTAATCCACCTGCGGCAGCGCCGAGACCGGGAGTTGCCGGTAAGCGAAGGCGCCCACCAGCAGGATGCCCGTCATGAACAGCGACGTGGCGACAGGCCTGAGAATGAAGGGCCGCGAAAGCTTCATGGGACGGTCTCAGGGAGTGACTGATCTCATGGCAGGCGGGGGGGCAGCGCCTCTGCCCGAATCGCGACCGGGCGTTTCCGTTGCGCCGCGGCCGGAACGCCCCGCAGGCGCGGCGCTGCCTCTGCTCTCACCTCGGCCCGAACCTGCGTTCGCTATACGAACCGCGACCCGCGCGCCGGCGTCGAGACGATCGATCCCATCGATGGCAACAATCTCTCCGGGTTCAAGCCCTTTTTCGATTACAGTCTCGTCCGCTTCGACTGCGCCCGGAACAATTTCGCGCGGCACGGCCTTTTCCTGGGCAATGACATAGACGAAGGTCGAAGTCGGGCTGCGTTGGATCGCGGCGTTTGGCACGATAACGGCGTTACGAACGGTGTCGATAAGGAGCCGGGCGTTGACGAACTGGTTAGGAAACAGCGACAGATCGTCGTTGGCGAAGCTGGCTTTGAAGCGGACCGTGCCAGATGCCTGGTCGATTTGGTTGTCGATGGTGAGCAATGTCCCCACGCCAAGGCGGGTCTTTAGGTCGCGATCCCATGCAAAGACAGTGAGTTTCTCACCGGTCTGCATCTTGCGACTCACGATGGGCAGGCTGTCTTCAGCGATGTTGAAGAGCACCGCGATCGGCTGCAACTGGGTGACAACTGCCAGCGGGCCGACATCGATGGCGTGAACGATATTTCCCCGGTCCACCAGGCGGAGGCCGATGCGGCCTGTGAGAGGCGAAGTAATGCGGCTGTAAAAAAGCTGGAGCTTAATGTTTTCGATCTGCGCCTCATCGGCTTTGACGGTGGACTCCATCTGGAGCACCGTGGCGTTCTGTGTGTCGAACTGCTGCTTGGGGATCGCATCCTGATTGAGCAGCGCTTTGTAGCGAGTCATGTCGAGGCGGGCGTTGGCGAGGATCGATTCGTCGCGGGCTTTCTGCGCCTCGAATTGGGCAAGCTGAGCGTTGAGCGGACGAGGATCCACTTCGGCCAGAAGCTCTCCCTGTTTCACCATCTGGCCTTCGGTGTATGCGACGTTGAGCAGTTCGCCATCCACGCGCGTGCGGATGTTGACAGTATTCAAAGGAGAGACAGAACCGAGTCCGTTCAGATAGACCGGCATGTCGCCTTTTCGTGCAGCAGTGGCTACAACCGGGACGACGCGCGGAGCGCCGCCACGGCCTTTGCCTGTTTTGCCTTTTTCAGCTTTCTCTTCTGCCGGCGGCTTCATGCGCGGATACAGATATGCGGCCCCGCCAGCTACGCCGATCAGAAGCAGCAGCCAAATCCAGGAGCGGCTGCTTCGGGGCGGATCTGGGGAAGGTTGCGATGTCATTGGATCTATAGTAGTGTATGTACACATGTCTTCGAAGTCAACCGACAAAACGCCCGGCTTCGAGAGTAAGTGTGTGGCTTTTGCATTGCGGAAGTCTGCCCTGACGGTGGGGCGGATTTACAGCGCGGAGATGGCGGAGGCGCCGCTGCGGGGGCCATTGTTCAGTCTGATGATGACGATCCGGCGAACCGGTCCGGCGACGATTTCAGCCCTCGCGCGTGAAGTCGGACTGGAACGAACGACATTGACACGCGATCTGCGATCGCTGGAGCAGCGCCGGCTGATCCAGATCAGCGCGGGTGGGGCGAATAGTAAATCAGTAGTGCTGACAAAGCTGGGGGAGCAGGAAGTACAGAAATCGCTGGTGCACTGGCAGGCGGCGCAGGCCCGCGTCCTGGAGGCTTTGGGGACAGAACGTTGGAAGCGTATGCGCGCGGATTTGGCCGCAGTCATGGCGCTGGAGGGGATGTGACTGTTCTGTTAAACGATGGCCGCCGGTGGCGGCGGGTCTTCCGGACGTCCTGCGTTTGCCAGCGGCACCTGCACCAAGGACCAGCCGATCACTACCAGAACGATCAGACCGACGATGTAAGACGGCTCCTTAAAAAGGAGAGGTAGTTTCCAGTCGAAGAAGTTGAACGTAGCGGTGACCAGGCCGATAAGGGCCTCGCCGGCAATTAAACCGGACGCCGCAAGTATTCCGACGCTTTCGGTGCGGATCTTTTGCGCTTCGTTCAGGCCGCGACGCTTCGCCATTGTATTGCTCACCCAACGGATGATGCCGCCGATGAAGATGGCGAAGGTGGTGCCGATGGGCAGATACATTCCGATGGCAACAAGCATCGGGCTCTTGACGCCAATCATCACCATCGAGACACCCATCAAAATACCGGCGACGATTAACGGCCACGCCATATCTCCACCGACGATTCCCTGGGAGATCGCTGCCATCAGCCCAGCCTGAGGCGCGGGGAGCGCTTTATCTCCGAAGCCGATTCCGCCCGCGTTGATATTACCCTGGTGAAGCACCAGCAGCGGAAAGTACATGACGGCGCTCGCTACAAGCACGGCAATCAATTCGACAATCTGAATGCTCCGCGGCGTGCCGCCAATGATGTAGCCCACTTTGAAATCCTGGAGCAACTCGCCCGCGACCGCGCTGGAGACGCAGACGACAGCGGCCACGCCCAGCACCGCGACCACACCATCGGTTCCTTTGACGCCGAGCGCGACCATCAGAACCGCGGCGATGATTACAGTGGAAAGCGTCAGGCCGGAGATGGGGTTATTGGAAGATCCGATCACGCCTACCAGATATCCGGACACGGTGGCAAAACAGAAACCGACAACCAGCATGACAAGGGCCGCCGTCACGCCCGCGACGACGCCGTTGGAAAGCCATGAGTAGAGTGCAATCATCAACGCAAAGACAACGAAGATCATCAGCAACACAACGCGCGCACTCATATAGCGCTCCGTGCGAATGGTTGTGGCTGCCGAAGGAGCGCCGCTCTTGAGTTCCGAAAAAGCGCGGGCCAGGCCGCCGAACAGCGCCTTGCGCATTTTGAAAAGTGTGAAGCTCGCGCCCGCGAGCATTCCGCCTACGGCAACCGGGCGTACGATGAATCGCCACACGGCATTAGTGATTGCCAGCCAGGATTCGTCGCCGGTCGCATTTGGCGGAACAAAGGCCTTTAGCTGCGGACCGAGAAAATACATCAGCAGCGGAATGAGGAGTCCCCAGGCGATCACCGTGCCGGCGAAATTCAGCGCCGCCAGTTGCGGTCCGATTACGTAGCCGACGCCGATATAAGCCGGACTCACAGTGGGGCCGGAAAATACTGTGACGCCGCCAGTCTGGAGCATATTTGTGGTGCCGGGAGCACCGAGGCGCAGCGCACTGGTTCCGATGCTCCCGACAGCGAAGAACCAGTCTTTATCAGGCGCAAAGACATTGAAAGCGCCGGCCAGAAAGACCGCCGCCCCGAACGCCATGTTGTAGAAAAGGAACTTCGCAGCCTGCGCGCCAACTTGCCCGGCCTTGTGGATTTGCGCCGCGGCGACGGATTCGGGAAATGGGAGGTCGGGATCTTCCACAAGCATGCGGCGAACCAGCGACACGAAGAGGACGCCCAGAACGCTGCCCATCACCATGAGCACAGTGGACTTCCAGTAGGCGACGCCCGGGGAGAAATCGAGCCACGAATGGGAGATAACGAATGCAGGGATAGTGAAAATCGCGCCGGCGGCGACGGATTCACCGATTGACCCCGCGGTACGCGCGATGTTCTCTTCCAGAATGGAGCCCTTGAAAATGCGCAGGACCGCCATGCCGATCACCGCGGCGGGATAAGTTGCAGCGATGGTTTGACCGGCTCGCAACCCGAGGTACGCGTTGGCTGCGCCCAGTACCACGCACATGATCAGGCCAAGGAGGACGGCGCGGAGCGTGAACTCCTTCATTTCCACATTTGGCGGGACAAACGGTTTGTGTTGTTGTACTGGGGGTGCGGTCATGACAGGCGCGATCTCACTTTCTCACTGAGAATCTTTCCGTCCACATTCTTACCGGAGAGTTTGGCCTGGGTGGCCTTCATCACCACACCCATCTGCTTTAGCGACGTGATGCCGGTTTCGGCAAGAGCGGCATCGAGAGCGGCATTCATGTCAGCTTCCGAAGCGGCCGCCGGCAGGTAGCTTTCGACAATAGCTTTTTCCGCTTCCTCCTTCACCGCCATCTCTTCGCGGCCTGCGTTGCGAAACATTTCGATCGAATCCGTTCGCTGCTTCACCAGGCTCTTCAGGATTTGCTGCTCCTGGGCTTCCGTGAGTGGTTTGGAGGGGTCGACCGAAATCTCTTTCTGCAGCGCGGTCTTGATCATACGCAAGGCGCCGAGCCGCAACTCGTCTTTCGCCTTCATTCCGGCGACTATGTCCTTCGACAACTGTTCGATTAAGGGCATACGATTGATAACCTTAAACTCTACTTCCTTCCCATGTATATCCGCAAGCAAAGACTGCTCACGCCAGGCCCAACACCTCTTTATCCGCCCGCATTAAACGCCATGTTGGCGGCGGACATTCATCACCGAACCGAAGATTTCCGCAAGGTCTATCGCAACGTTCTGGCGGGACTGAAAGAAGTATATGGGACGCAGGGCGATGTTTTGTGTTTCGGCGGATCGGGGACGGGGGCAATGGAAGCGTCGGTTTCCAACCTGTTTTCCGAGGGCGACAAGGTAATTGTGTGCAGTGCGGGTAGTTTCGGGGAGCGCTGGGTGGGGATTGCGAAGGCGTTTGGCCTGGACACACATGTGGTATCGGCGGAGTACGGCGACTCGGTCTCGCCGGAGCAGGTCGCCGACGCGCTGAAGGCCTTGCCCGGGGCGAAGGGCGTTTTCATACAGGCTTCGGAATCGTCGACCGGCGCAGAGCATGACGTGCGGGCGATCGGGGAGATGGTGAAGAAGACGGACGCCGTTTTTGTTGTTGACGCGATTACCGGTCTGGGGACGATGCCGCTGAATATCGATGGCTGGGGACTGGACGTTGTGATCGGCGGGTCGCAGAAGGCGTTCATGATCCCGCCGGGATTGTCGTTCCTTTCAGTGAGCGCGAAGGCGTGGAAGAAGACGGAGACGGCGAAGCTGCGGCACTTCTACTTCGATCTGAAGAAGGAGAAAAAAAGTGGCGAAGCGGGCGAAGCGACCTGGACGCCGGTGACGGCGATGGTTCTGGCCCTGAGCACGGCGTTGGATTACATTCGGCAGATCGGGATGCCGAATCTGGTTCGCAATGCGCAGATGCTGGCTGAGGCTGCCCGGGCCGCGGTTGGGGCGGTGGGGCTGGAGCTGTTTGCGAAGCATCCGGCGAGTTCGCTGACCGCCGTGCGTCCGCCAGGTGGGATGGATTCCGGAGTGATTGTGAAGGCGTTCCGAGAGAAGTTCGGCGCAATTATTGCCGATGGCCAGGGAGTGACAAAAGGTAAGATCTTTCGGATCGCCCACCTGGGATATTTCGACTTTCCAGATTTGGTTGGAGTGATCGCAGGCCTCGAATTGATTTTGCGCGCGAATGGCCAGCGGGTTGAGTTGGGCTCGGGCGTGGCGGCAGCGGCGCGGGTTTACGAGAAGAACATTACGACCTAAGAGTGTGGGCTAAAACCCACGCCACGCCCCGATTAGCGGGCTGTTTTTTCCAGCACCAACGGCAGCACCTCGCTCATCGTCCTGACGTAGCGAATCTTCATGCCGTCGAGATGCTCGTCCTTAAGATCTTCTTTGACGTCGACTTCGTTGTCGGCAGGCAGGATGACCTGCGTGACGCCGCCCCGGCGGGCGGCGAGGACCTTCTCCTTGATACCGCCTACAGGCAGGACATGACCCGCCAGCGTGATCTCACCGGTCATGGCGAGATTCTTCTTCACGCGGCGGCCCGTGAGCAGCGAGACCAACGCCGTCGCCATGGTGATTCCCGCCGAAGGGCCGTCCTTCGGGATTGCGCCGGCCGGGACATGAACGTGAATGTCGCTCGATTTGAATACAGCAGGCGCGATGTGCAGCGCACCGGCGTTCGACCGAACCCAGGTAAGCGCCGCCTGCACCGACTCCTGCATGACCGAGCCGAGTTGCCCGGTAATAATGAGACCTTTGCCGCCGCCTTTCATACGGCCGGCCTCGATGAACAGCACATCACCGCCAACCGGCGTCCAGGCCAGGCCGACCGCGACACCCGGGCGATCGGTGCGTTCGGCAACTTCCGTATCCGGCCGGAAGCGCGGCGCACCAAGAAATTCTTCCACCAATTCCGGCGTCACCTTTTTGACGATTTTCTTTCCTTCGGCATATCGCCGCGCCACCTTGCGGCAAACGCTGCCGATCTCGCGCTCCAGACTCCGCACGCCCGCCTCTCGGGTGTACCGGCGGATCAGGAACCGAACGGCATCGGTGGAAATATCGAGCGGCCGGCTCTCGTCGATAGCGTTCTCTTTCTTCTGGCGCGGGATAAGGTAGCGGAAGGCAATTGCAACTTTCTCTTCCTCTGTGTAACCCTGGAGTTGAATGATCTCCATGCGGTCGCGTAGCGCTTCCGGCACCGTATCCAGCATGTTGGCCGTTGTTATGAACAGCACTTTCGAGAGGTCGAAGGGAACGTCCAGATAGTTGTCGCGGTAGCTGAAGTTTTGTTCCGGATCGAGGACTTCAAGCAACGCCGAGGCGGGGTCGCCCCGGAAATCGCGGCCGAGCTTATCCACTTCATCCAGTACGAACACCGGATCGTTGCTGCCGGCGCGCTTCAGCGCCTGAATAATCTGGCCTGGCAGAGCGCCGATGTAGGTGCGACGATGGCCCCGGATTTCGGCCTCGTCATGCATACCGCCCATGGAAATGCGCTGGAATTTCCGGTCGAGAGCGCGGGCGATGGAACGTCCGAGCGAGGTCTTGCCAACGCCGGGTGGCCCGACGAAACAAAGGATTGGACCCTTTTGTCCGGGCTTAAGCTGGAGCACGGCGAGGAAATCGAGGATGCGGTTTTTGACCTTCTCCAGATCATAGTGGTCCTCGTCGAGGATGGCTTTGGCGCGATTGATATCGACGGGAGTGGCAGTAGAAACGCTCCACGGCAGGTTGGTCATCCACTCCAGCCAAGTGCGGGCAACGTTATGCTCCGGCGACATGGGGGTGATCCTGGAAAAGCGGGTGAGTTCTTTGAGGGCTTCCTCCTTTACGGGCTCCGGCATGCCCGCCTTGTCGATCTTTTCGCGAAGTTCCTGGGTCTCACGTTCGCGCTCATCGCCCTCGCCAAGCTCTTTCTGAATGGCGCGCAACTGTTCGCGCAAGTAAAACTCCCGTTGGTTCTGGGAGAGGGCGCCCTGCACCTGAGAGTGAATTTTCTGCCGTAATTCCAGCAGTTCAACTTCACGAACCAGCTGACCGTGCAGATATTCGAGGCGCTTGCGGGCGTCGGCCTGTTCCAGCACAGTCTGACGATCGGCGTGGCTCAGTCCCGGCATGGCGCCAGCGATAAAATCCGCCAACCGGCCAACCTCGATGATGTTGGACGCCGCTGTGGCGACCTCATCGGAAATATTGGGAGACGCTGCAATGATCTGGGTAAAGGCGCTGATGACGTTCTGGCGGAGCGCGATCAGCTCCGGAGACTCCTCTGGCTCGATTTCCGGTATCCGCTCGATAGTGGCGCGGAGGAAGGGCTCACGCGCAGTAAACTCTATCGTCTTCATGCGCGAGACGCCTTCGCAGAACAGCAGGTGGCCCTCGCGCATTCGAACGATCTTGTGCACCAGAGCCACCGTCCCGGCCGGCCGCAGATCGGCGGGCGCTGGATCGTCTACCGAGGGGTCGATCTGACAAACGACGGCCACGAGCCGGTTTTCACCGAGCGATTCCA
>Ga0206965_10240_pt1 | contig 16998 bp, 14 predicted proteins | sample Alteio_BWOrgHeat_26_FD_152973 | JGI IMG/M metagenome (GOLD analysis project Ga0206965, IMG submission 152973) | Enriched cells from forest soil in Barre Woods Harvard Forest LTER site, Petersham, Massachusetts, United States -... | ecosystem: Environmental > Terrestrial > Soil > Temperate forest >...
GGGCCGCGCTGAGCAGGAAATCAATCGCATCGGATGTAATTAAGAGTCGAGAGTTGAGAGTCCAGAGTTAAGTGATACACTAGGCACAAGGCACCATTCACTAACCACTATATTCAATGAGCAGCAAGCAACGCATAGCCATCTTAGGCGCAAGCGGATACACGGGCGCAGAATTAATCCGGATTCTCGTGCCGATGGTGGCAGTGGACTACAAAAACATCGATATCGTCTTCTGCTGTCTGCCGCACGGCACAACACAGGAAACCATCGCCAAGCTTCCTGCGCATTTAAAGATTATCGATCTCTCGGCAGATTTCAGGCTGGCTGATGTTGGCGTATATGCTGAATGGTATGGGCATACGCACCTTGCGCCCGATTTACAGAAAGAAGCTGTATACGGTCTTACCGAACTGCAACGCGGGAAGATAAAGAAAGCGCGCCTCATAGCCAATCCCGGCTGCTATCCGACCTCGGCGCAATTGCCGCTGGTGCCCCTGATTAAAGCTCGCTTGGTTGAGACGGATAATATCATTATCGATTCCAAATCCGGTGTTACCGGAGCGGGCAGGGCAGCCAGGCAGGCCATGCTATTTGCCGAAGCCAACGACGGCATCAATGCCTACAGCATTGGAGCGCATCGCCACGCGCCGGAGATAGAGCAGGGGCTTTCGCTTGCTGCGGGTGATGCGGTTACGGTGAGTTTTACGCCTCATCTGATGCCGATGAACCGCGGCATCCTTTCCACCATGTATGTAACCCTTGCCAAGGGCAAGACGGTGGATGATCTTGCGCATTGCCTAGCCAAGACATACGCAGACGAGCCGTTTGTGAAGCTTGCACCTAAGGGCATCATGCCCTCTACGCATATGGTGCGCGGCACCAATCTCTGTGTCTTTGGCGTGTTTAAAGATCGTATTGCGGGTCGTGCTATTATCGTTTCGGTGATTGATAATCTGGTCAAAGGCGCTTCTGGTCAGGCAGTGCAGAATATGAACGTGATGTGCGGCTATCCGGAGACGACAGCGCTGGAATCCACTGCTTTGTTTCCGTGAGGAACTATGAGTAAGCCGCTTATTCTTCCTTACCGCGGCGAATATGCACCGGGTGGTGTCATGCCTACGATATCTCCCAAGGCGTTTATCGCGCCGGGCGCGGCGGTGATTGGCGACGTGCATATCGGTGAGGATAGCGGCGTCTGGTTTGGCTGCGTTATACGCGGTGATGTGAACATCATCCGCATCGGTGCACGCACCAACATTCAGGATGGCACTGTCATCCATGTCACGCGCAAAACGGGCCCTACGATCATCGGAAGCGGCATCACCATTGGCCATAGTGTGCTGCTGCATGCTTGCACGCTCGAGAACGACTGCTTCATCGGCATGCGCGCAACGATTATGGATGGTGCGGTGGTGGAATCCGGCGCGTGGGTGGCAGCGGGCGCATTAGTGACTCCCGGCAAGCGCATTCCCAAGGGCCAAATCTGGGCAGGCAATCCGGCAAAATTCTTACGTAACATGACGCCAGAAGAAACTGCCTTTATCCCCGTGTCATGCGAAAATTACGTCAAGCACGCACGGGAATATCATTGAGGAAATGTCCTCCCTCTTCAGGGGAAGGGAGACTTTATATTACACCGTCGCAGGTTGTTCGTCGCCGGAAGGTGGCGCGGGTTTTTTGCGGCTGGATGGCACGGAAGTCTTAGTCGAGATCTTGCCAGCATCATTGCCGCCTCTGTCAATCGGGTCGCCGTGCAGCAATCCTTTGATTTCATCTCCTGTCAGCGTTTCATATTCAAGCAGGTTCTTAGCCACCAGATGCAGCTCGTCGATATGCTCGGTCAGGATTTCTTTGGCTTTTGCATGTGCGCCGTCCACAATGGCTTTAACCTCGCCGTCCACCAGGTCTGCAATGCTCTCCGACATCGCACCGTTGCCTCTGCCGCTCATGCCGTAAGCATCACGGTTATCCTCGCCGTAGAACAGCGGTCCAAGCTTATCGCTCATGCCCCATTCGGTAACCATGGCGCGCGCTAAGGCGGTGGCGTATTTGATGTCGCTTGATGCGCCGCTGGATACTTTATCATATCCAAAAATAAGCTCTTCCGCCGTGCGTCCGCCCATGGCGATGGCAAGATCGGCGTACATCTTTTCGCGCAGGTAAGAAATTTTATCGGCTTCCGGCAGGCGCATCACCATGCCGAGCGCGCGTCCGCGTGGGATGATAGTGGCCTTGTGAATTGGATCGGCAGAGGGCTGGTAGAGCGACACTAGCGCATGGCCGCCTTCATGATAGGCGGTCATTTTCTTTTCTTCTTCGCTTACCACCATCGACTTGCGCTCGGCGCCCATCATCACTTTGTCTTTGGCGGCTTCGAGCTCTTTCATGGTTACGACCTTCTTGCCGACTCTGGCGGCAAGGAGTGCTGCCTCATTGACGAGATTGGCCAAATCAGCGCCGGAGAAGCCGGGGGTGCCGCGCGCGATGATCCGTGCCGATACGTCGGGTGCCAGCGGGACTTTTTTCATATGCACGCCGAGGATCTTTTCACGGCCATTGATATCGGGATTGGGTACGGTGATCTGGCGGTCAAAACGGCCGGGCCGCAGGAGTGCCGGGTCAAGCACATCGGGACGATTGGTGGCTGCAACGATGATGACGCCTTCATTAGCTTCGAAGCCATCCATCTCGACCAGTAATTGATTAAGCGTCTGCTCGCGCTCATCATTGCCGCCGCCCAGGCCGATACCGCGATGGCGGCCCACCGCATCGATTTCGTCGATGAAGATGATACACGGCGCATTCTTTTTGCCTTGCTCAAACATGTCGCGCACGCGGGAAGCACCCACGCCCACGAACATTTCAACGAAGTCGGAGCCGGAGATAGTGAAGAATGGCACACCCGCCTCACCGGCGATAGCGCGCGCAAGTAACGTCTTACCCGTACCCGGAGGGCCAACAAGCAGGCAGCCTTTGGGGATTTTGCCGCCCAGGCGCTGAAATTTCTGCGGATCTTTCAGGAAGTCAACGATTTCGGACAGTTCATCCTTGGCTTCGTCGATACCGGCGACGTCTTCAAAGGTCACTTTTTCGGTTTTCTCTGTCAGTAAACGTGCGCGCGATTTGCCAAAGCCCAGCGCACCGCCGCGACCGCCATCACGCGATTGCATCTGGCGCATGAAAAAGACGTATACGCCGATAAGCAGCAGGAGCGGAAACCAGGAAAGCACGGCGTTCCACAAGGCATCCATGCCGGAGTTATCAGGTGCCGCATAAATTTTCACTTTCTTTTGCGAAAGCACTTCAACGAGGCCGGGATATTCGGGTGCGTAGGTGACAAAACGCTCACCGTTGCCCACATAATGGCCAATAATGGTGGTGCTAGGCGCATCCTGGGGCTTTTTGATCATGACATCCGCCACTTCGCCGGTGTTCACCTTGGCGAGGAAGTCAGAAAATGCCAGCCGGTCATGGCTGTTTTGTTCCGAGCTGCCCTGAAACACATTGAACAGGACGATCAGCAAAACGCCTACGGCAAGCCAGATAGTTAAATTGCGTGTAAAGTGGGGCATAGGGTGCTTACTATAGCATATATATAGGCAGGCAACAGCGCTTTGTCATCCCTTGGGGCATAAATTTCTCTCCCCTTGCGCATGGCGCGTAAAACGCTAGAATCGCGCGCCTATGAACCTGCCTCGATTTGTCCACAACCCATTGTTTGATATTGCATTGCTTGCGGTGTTGCTCGCTGCGTTTTTCGGCTTTTCCTTAGGGCTTAGGCCCTATTCGGTGCCGAGCGAATCGCGCTATGTTGAGATTGGTCGCGAGATGGCAGAATCAGGCGATTTTGTCACCCCACGCCTTAACTATGTTAAATATTTTGAGAAGCCGCCACTGTTTTACTGGATACAGGCGCAGGCGACGAAACACTGGGGCTTGGACTTCTTCACCGCGCGCATTCCCACCGCCGCGTTTGCTATTCTGCTGTGCCTGGTGACATACGGCTTAGGTCATATGCTTTATGGCCGCCTTGCCGGGTGGCTTGGCGCGGGTGTGCTTGCCACCAGCCTTTATATGTTTGCACTTTCGCGCATTGTGCTGGTCGATGTGCCGGTGAGCTTTTTTATCGTGAGCGCTTTGACAGGCTTTCTTTATGCACTCTCAGCACCCGAAAGCCGCAAGCGCACTATTATAATATATAGCTCCTATGCGGCTGCCGCCTGTGCAGTGCTGACCAAGGGACTTATCGGTGCCGTGCTGCCTGGCATAGTGATTTTTCTCTGGTTGGCATTTACCAAGCGTTGGCAGGTGCTCAAAACCATGCGCCTTTGCAGCGGCTTACTGTTATTTCTTGCAATCGCCGTGCCCTGGCATGTGATGGTAGCAGCGCGTAATCCGGAGTTTTCGCATTTCTATTTTATCCATGAACATTTTGAGCGCTATCTGACCAAAGAACATGGCCGCTATCAGCCGGCGTGGTTTTTTCTGGCGGTATTTGTCGCAGGCCTTTTCCCCTGGACAATTTTCACATGGCAAGCCGCATGGGGCGGCTTAAAGGGGTTTTGGGACAATCGTCTGCAGGATGGCAAGCAGTTATTTTTACTCTTGTGGATTCTAGTGATACTGGTTTTTTTCTCACTTTCAGACTCCAAGCTGATCCCCTATATTCTGCCTATCTTTCCGCCGGTAGCCGCACTGATTGGCGGCTATTTCGCCCGCGTCTGGCAGGAGGAAAAACCCGCAGCGGGATTCGGCTGGGGTGTGCTTGTGATGATACTCCTGCTGCTCCTGATGGCCATCGCTCCATCGGTGCTTACGGGGTGGCTGGATCCGGAAGATAAAATACTGGTTGCGCTGAGAGATGGTGGTGATGAGCTGCATGTGCTTTCGGTAGCTGCCATGATTGCTGGGGCAGCGTTGCTGATCACTTATATTCAGGGGCGCAAACGTCATGTGGTACTCTGCCTGATAGCCATAGCTGCGCTGGTGATGGGGCTAGGGGATCAGGTGGCTGCACATTATAATAGTGATTCTACCCAAGATTTCACGAGTATTATCACTCAACTATATAAGCCGGGTGATGAGGTGGCGAGTTATCAGTATTATTACCAGGATTTGCCGATCTATCTTAAACACCTGGTTACTGTCGTGGATTTTAAGGGCGAGCTGGAATTCGGCACGCAGCACCAAGACACCTCCGCCTGGATGATAGACGGAAAAACCTTCTGGAAACGCTGGATGAAAGGCGACCACCTGATGTTTGTCATCATGCGCGCAGGGGCGTTTGAGCAGCTGATGGCTGGCAAAAAACCTGAGGATCTGCATCTTTATTTCGGCAAGAAGGATGGACGCAATGTGATGTTCATCAACCGTCCGCCGGAAACACTTGAGGATCGACTGAAAAAATGAACGATGTACCTTTTCTTCCCTTTGCCAAACCCACGTTAAGCGAGGAAACCTACCGTGAGGTGGAAGCCGTCTTGCGTTCCGGCTGGCTCACCACCGGCCCGCGTGTGGCGCAATTTGAAAAAGATTTATCTGCTTACTTTGGTGGGCGAAGCGTACGCGCGGTCTCTTCTGCCACGGCAGGGCTACAGCTGGCGTTGTTGGCGCTTGGGCTTAAACCGGGCGATGAAGTTATCACCACGCCGCTTACGTTTGTGGCCACGCTCAACACCATCGTGCAGGCAGGTGGCAAGCCGGTGCTGGTCGATATCAATCCTGCCACGCGCAATATAGATGTGAAGCTCCTGGAGCGTGCCATCACACCGAAAACACGTGCCATCATGCCGGTGCATTTTGCCGGGCTGCCAGTGGATCTGGACGTTATCTACGATATCGCGGCAAAGCGTAAACTGCGTGTGGTTGAGGATTGCGCTCACTCCATCGGTGCTGAGTATAAAGGCAAAAAGCTCGGAAGCTTTGGCGATATTCAGGTGATGAGCTTCCACCCCAACAAAAATATGACGACCGGCGAGGGTGGGGCGGTGGTGACCGACGACGCCGATGTGCTGCGCAGCATCGAGCGTATGCGCTTTCATGGCATTGACCGCGAAGCATTCAATCGTTTCAGCAAAACCGGCAGCCAGCATTACGACGTGGTGGCCGCAGGCTTTAAGTATAATATGATGGATATTCAGGCGGCTATCGGCTTGCACCAGTTGCCAATGCTGGATGGTTTTATTCAGAAGCGCGGGGAAATGATAATGCGATATTACGAAGTGCTTCCCGATATCCCAAATATTTCTCTGCCTGGTCGACCCGGCTATCCGCATAAGCATGCATGGCATTTGTTCACTGTGCTCGTGCCTGACCGCGATGCGTTCATCGAAAAAATGAAGGCCAAAAACATCGGTATCGGCATGCACTATGTGGCAGCCCATCTGTTTACCTATTATAAAGAGACATTCGGCTTCAAAGCGGGCGACTTCCCACATGCCGAAAAAGTAGGGGCTTCTATTTGTTCACTGCCTCTCTTTCCAGACATGACTATATCAGATAATAATCGGGTATTTCGAGGAATTGAAGAGTCGATGACCTAGACTAAATAAAGTTCTTCTTTTCATTCTCTGGCCTTCGGGCTATCTAATGCTCGAATCCTCTAATCATCGGATCATCGCATATGTACTTAAGCGTCGTTATCCCTGTCTATAATGAATCAGCTAACATCGATACGTTGTTTGGTCGCATGTTGCCAGTGCTCGACAAACTCGGCAAGTCCTACGAGGTCATACTCACTAATGATGGCAGCAAAGACGATTCACAGAGCCAGTTAGAAGGCTGGCATAAAAAACGCCCCGATGTCGTCCGCGTTATCCAGTTTGCGCGCAATTACGGCCAGCATCCGGCGATTATGGCAGGGTTTGAGCTTGCCAAAGGCGAGGTGATTGTCACCATGGATGCCGACCTGCAGAACCCGCCGGAAGAAATTCCCAAATTATTGAGTCTTATTGATGCCGGGCATGATGTGGTTGGCGGCTACCGCGGTGACCGGCAGGATTCCGCCTACCGCAAATTTGTCTCCAAGCTCTCCAATGTGATGCGCGCGAAGATCACCAAAATCGAAATGCGCGATCAAGGCTGCATGTTGCGCGCCTACCGCCGCAATATCATTGAGCTTATTTTAAACAGTAATGAATCGACACCGTTCATTACGGCGCTTGCCCAGTATTTCGCTGCCAATCCGGCAGAAATCGAAGTCGCGCATGAGGAGCGCCATGGTGGCGTTTCGAACTACAATCTTTATAAACTCATCCGCTATAACTTTGATCTCTTCACCGGCTTCTCGCTGGTGCCGCTGCAACTGTTCACCATCTTCGGCATGGCAGCCTCGGCGCTTTCCGGCCTGCTGGTGATTTATATGTTCCTGCGCCGCATCTTCCTTGGCCCTGAGGCCGAAGGTGTTTTCACACTGTTTGCCATCCTGTTCCTGCTGGTCTCGGTGGCCATCACCGGGCTTGGGATTATCGGCGAATATGTCGGGCGCATCTACCTCGAAGTCCGCCAGCGGCCCAAATATGTGGTGCGGTCGGTGCTGGGTGGGGAGAAGAAGTGACATTGCCATTGCCACCCCGTTGAATGATGGGGTCTGGCGCAACAAAGGCCGGATGCCGTCATGCGACGGCATGACAAAACTAAAGGGGAAGCAAGCGTGACGGATAAAGAAAAGTTTTCGTGGGTAGGAGGAGAACAGGATAGTTGGAAAGGCACATATTCTGAAGATTGGAGAAAACACAAAATATGGACCATTATCTTCTGGTGTATCCCGGCATCTATGTGTGGATTAGGATTTATTATTTCCGGACTTCACTACATAAACGGCTTTATAGCACTGTCAGTGTTCTTGTTAATACCGCTCTGGATAATCGTAGGTATATACGTCAACGGATGGAAATGCCCTCGTTGTAATAAATGCTATATATATCCTCAAAAGCGGTTCCTTTCCGCAGAAGAAAAGAAAATACGAAGGGCAACTATTATTTTCGAATCTTTTGTAAGTGTTGTTTTGTTCTGTTTTACCCATTCTCTTCCTGTAATGGGGGCGGGGGGTGGGTATACAAATCCTCATGAGTGCGCCAATTGCGGCTTGCGCAAATACCCAAAAATTCCTACAGGGAATGACCCCACTCGTTTTGATTCAATATAATATTATGAAAAAACTCCTCATCCTCGGCGCCAACGGCTTTATCGGCAGTAACCTCATTGAGCATATACTCAAGACACGGCCCCACTGGCAAATTACCGCGCTTGATCTGGCGACGGATAAACTGGGCGCGTTGCTCGACGATCCGCGCGTTACCTTCGAGCAGGCGGATATGCGGGAGCGCCGCGATTGGATAGAAGAGCAAGTGGAGGAGGCAGATGTTGTCCTTCCGCTGGTGGCGATTGCCACTCCGGCCACCTATGTGAGCAACCCGATTGCTGTTTTTGAGCTCGATTTCGAGGCCAATCTCGCCGTAGTGCGCGACTGCGTAAAGCTTAAAAAACGCCTTATCTTCCCCTCGACATCAGAAGTCTACGGCATGAGCGAAGATCTGCCTTATGATGAGGAAGAAAGCCGCTTGGTAACCGGGCCCATCCATAAGCAGCGCTGGATTTACTCCTGCTCCAAGCAGATGATGGACCGCGTGATTTATGCGTATGGTGCGCGCGGGGACTTGAAATTTACGCTTTTCCGCCCATTTAACTGGATGGGGCCGAAGCTCGATAACGTCTGGTCGAATAAAGGCAGTAGCAGCCGCGTGGTATCGCAGTTCCTCAGTGATATCTTACACGGCCGCGACATTCAGATTGTCGGCAGCGGTGATCAGAAGCGCTGCTTCTTATATATAGACGATGCCATCGATGCGTTGATGCGCATCATCGAAAATGAAGGTGGCTGTGCCGACGGGAAGATTTTCAACATTGGCCATCCTGGCAATGAAGCATCCATCCGAGAATTGGCTGAGGCGCTTCTTGCAACGGTAAAACAGTATCCCGACTACAAAAGCAGCATTACGCAAATCCGCACCACCACTGCCGATGCCTATTACGGCAAAGGCTACCAGGATGTGGAGCGGCGCGTACCGAGCATTGTGAGAGCCGAGAAAATATTGGGCTGGAAACCCACCACCGACTTCAGCGCGGCACTGAAGAAAACGGTGGATTACTATATGAGTATTAGACCCAAAGCGTAATTCTCGTGGGTACGTGGAGGAGCCAGAGGCGACGACTCCGCGAAAGCGAGGGGGAGCGAAGCGGGGGCGATTCCTCGCCCCCTCAAAAATTTAAAAGCAATTCCAGAGAATCATCGTGGATACACTGCCATGAAATAAAAATATCACAGCGCAAGGGGTACGAAAAAAAATATGTAATGAGAAATGCCACAATCCTGTGACTAACTTGTCAGAAAACTTTTTATGTCATTATCGCATTGATAATTTAGGTGTTATTTCATTATTATTCCCGATTTATCCCACGCTGATACACCGGCTTATCCACTATATATTGTGGTTTTAATACCATGTGGGACTAAATATTGACAGTTATGGAGTGATGTTTATAGAATCAGATCTCAGTCTCCAAACAGGGAGATGTGAAAAAAGACGAAAAAAATCATCGCGACGCGAGAAAACGACTATAATAACAGACGAGCAACAGGGGAGACGACAACATGCACATCCAATTAGAACGTTCCCGCGACAGCAGACTCACCACTTTTGGCAAGGCGACCCTACAGGATCGCTACCTCCTGGAAGGTGAAAGCTATCAGGATATGTTTGCCCGCGTGGCGACGCATTATGCCGACAGCATTGAGCATTCGCAGCGCCTCTATCACTATATCAGCAATCTCTGGTTCATGCCGGCAACCCCGATCCTGTCCAACGGCGGCAGCAATCGCGGCTTGCCGATTTCCTGCTTCCTCAACGAAACGCAGGACAGCTTAGAGGGTATCGTAAGTCTCTGGAATGAGAATGTCTGGCTGGCGGCGCGTGGCGGTGGCATCGGCAGCTATTGGGGCAATCTGCGCTCCATCGGCGAGAAAGTACGTGGCAATGGCAAGACCTCCGGCGTGGTGCCGTTCATGCGTGTGCAGGACTCGCTCACTCTTGCGATTTCGCAAGGCAGTCTGCGCCGCGGCAGTTCGGCGGTCTATATGCCGATCGATCATCCGGAAATCGAAGAATTCATCGACATCCGTCGTCCGACGGGTGGCGATCCCAATCGTAAAGCACTCAACATTCACCACGGTGTTGCCATTACCGATGCGTTCATGGAAGCTGTTGAGAAAGACGAGAAGTGGGATTTGCTCAGCCCCAAGAGCAAGGAAGTCATTCACACTGTCAAAGCCCGTGACCTGTGGATTAAGCTGCTGACCGCTCGCGTAGAGACCGGCGAGCCCTACATGCTGTTTATCGACAACGTCAATCGCAACATCCCGCAGCATCACAAGGATCTGGGGCTCAAAGTGAAGACCTCCAACCTGTGCAGCGAGATCACGCTGCCCACTGGTCCCGATCACCTTGGCAACGAGCGCACTGCGGTGTGCTGCCTGTCCTCGCTCAACCTTGAAACCTACGACGAATGGGTTAACGAGCCGTTGTTCTTCGAAGATGTCATGCGCTTCCTCGACAACGTGCTGCAGGACTTTATCGACAACGCGCCCGACTCCATGGCCCGTGCCCGCTATTCGGCCATCCGTGAGCGCAGCATTGGTTTGGGCGTCATGGGCTTCCATTCCTACCTGCAAAGCAAAATGATTCCGTTTGAATCGGTCATGGCGAAAGTATGGAACAAGAAAATCTTCGCCCATATCCGCAACCAGGCCGATGCGGCTTCCAAAAAGCTTGCGCAGGAACGTGGCGCATGCCCGGATGCAGCGGAATGCAATATGATGGAGCGCTTCAGCAACAAGCTCGCCATTGCGCCGACTGCCTCTATCTCGGTGATTGCCGGCAATTCTTCGCCGGGGATCGAACCCTATGCGGCCAACAGCTTCACGCAGAAGACGCTTTCGGGCTCGTTCAACGTGCGCAACAAGCACTTAACCAAGCTGCTTGAGGAATACGGCATGAACAACGAGGATGTCTGGAGTTCGATTTCTTCGCATGAAGGCTCCGTGCAGCATCTGGATTTTATCTCGTCCGACGAAAAGCTAGTCTTCAAAACCGCGCCGGAAATCGACCAGCGCTGGATTATCGAGCATGCAGCCGACCGCACGCCGTTTATCTGCCAGGCGCAGTCGGTCAATCTTTTCCTCTCGCCCGACATCCATAAGCGTGACCTGCACCTGCTGCATTTCCATGCTTGGAAGAAAGGCATGAAGAGCCTTTACTACTGCCGCTCCACTTCCTTGCAGCGCGCCGATAAGGTTTCGCATAAGGTGGATGGTGCTGGCTTGCAGCTGGAGATGTCGCTCATAAAGAAGCAGAATCCCGTTATGTACGGAGCTGACAAGTACGAAGAATGCCTGGCCTGCCAGTAAGCAGGTAAGTGAAGTAGCCAGTAAGAGGGTAAGTATCTTTCTTACTGGCTACTGACAATTGGCAACTATTGAGTGCAAACAACGTAGGGAGAGCATATGGCACATGCACTAGCACCGAGCGTAGATGAGCGAATATTCGAGCGATGGGGGTACCAGGTACAAGGATGGTTCTCAAGCCCCTATGAACTTGAAGAAAAGTCCGGTGTATTTGTGATTGCAACGCAGGGGTTTCAGCAGCCGTTTGTGCTCGATGTCGGTGAGTCCGATAATATACGTTTTTTTGTGCTCAATCATGAACGCCGTACCTTCTGGCGGCGCAATGCCTTGGGCAGCCTTCTTTACGCCGCCATCTATACGGAAGATGCAGACTCGGCGTTCTTAAGCGAGTTTCAGCGCCAAAACATCGAGCAGCATATCCGCATATTCGAACAACCGGTATTTGGCGCGCGTGATTTGTTTGCCAGACCGCAAGATGTGATCTAAACTATTCTTTCCCTCTGAATGCAAGGAACCCTACATGTCTCTTCTTGACGCCAAACCTATCTACAAACCGTTTGCCTATCCGTGGGCCTATGACGCGTGGCTGATGCAGCAGCGCATTCACTGGCTGCCGGAAGAAGTGCCCTTGGCCGACGACGTCAAGGACTGGAAGACGACGCTCAAGCCGGAGGAAAAACACCTACTCACCCAGATTTTCCGTTTCTTCACCCAGTCGGACATTGAAGTGAACAACTGCTACATGAAGCATTATAGCCAGGTGTTCCGGCCGACCGAGGTGCAGATGATGCTATCGTCGTTTTCCAACATGGAGACGATCCACATCGCGGCCTACTCGCATTTGCTTGATACGCTCGGCATGCCTGACACCGAATATCAGGCGTTCCTGAAATACAAGGAGATGAAAGATAAATACGACTACATGCACAGCTTCTCGGTCGAGTCCAAGATGGAAATTGCCAAGACGCTGGCGGCATTCGGCGCCTTTACCGAAGGCTTGCAGCTTTTTGCCTCGTTTGCGATGCTGCTTAACTTCCAGCGTTTCGGCAAGATGCGTGGTATGGGACAGATTATCGCCTGGTCGGCACGCGATGAAACACTGCACACGCAATCGATCATCCGCCTGTTTAAAGCATTCGTTGCCGAGAACCCGGAAGTGGATCAGGACGAGCTCAAGCGCGAGCTATATAAGATTTGCAATACCATTGTGGGCCTGGAGGATAACTTCATCGATCTCGCTTTTGGTGTCGGTGGCATCGAAGGGCTAACTGCTGATGAAGTGAAACTCTACATCAAATACATCGCCGATCGGCGCTTAACCCAGCTGGGCCTGGAGCCGCTCTACCGTGTTGCTAAGAACCCACTGCCCTGGATGGATGAAATCCTCAACGGTGTCGAACATACCAACTTCTTCGAAAACCGCGTCACCGAATATACCAAAGCGGCAACGACGGGGACATGGGAAGAGGCGTTCGCTTAATATCCTAGAAAGGTGATAGAATCGGTGACGAGGATACTTTTGCTTTTAAAAAGAGAAAGTATTATATGCGCGTAATTTTATTTACCTTGCTGCTATTGGGAATATGTGGCGCCACCAGTTATTTTGTAGCCCCATATTTAATACCTAAAAATATTATTACCGATCACAACCCACTGATTTCTATCGGGATCCGTATATTAGGGTTAGCATTAGTTCCATACCTACTTTTGGCGTGGCTAGGTGCGCGGTGGTTTAAAGAGTCGAAATATTTCATTTTTCCTATGGTTATCCTGCTTGGGATCATTGGAGGTGGAGCGTATTACCTGCGCCAGGCGGCATCTCCTTACCCATATTCTGTTGTGGAAGCTCTAGCACTTAAAGCCCCTTATTACTTCTACCTCGGCGAGCTCGATCAAGCGGATCAATATATTTCCGCGATTGATGAAAATATTATTGCCCTGACACCTGAAATGCCCCAGGCGGTTCAAGAATCTGAGAAAGCAGTAACACGCATTGGCGTGTATTCACAATTAATGCGTAAAGAAAACAATGGTGTATTTAAAGTCTATGTGCATTTGGGTATTTTACCAATAAAGCCCCTACTCACCAAAGATGCACTCCAACAGCACGCATTAAACATGTATCGGCAATGTAACCTCTATGCTTCACGCGCCCCTGCATATCAAAAAAAATATATGGAGACCTGCGATTGGGTTATGCAGGAATTTGTAAATACAATTCAAACCACCAAACTATTTGACTGATCGTATAATCGAATACATCCAAGCAGCAACTATGGGAACGTGGGAAGAGGCGTTCGCTTAAAAAGACATGCAATCACGTTATAGGGTGATCAGGGAAATTTAAGAAACCCCCACCTGATAACCTGATTACCCTTTCTTCCCTGTATCTTCTACACTGCAACCGAGTTTCTGCGTCATCGCAATCAGGATATTGTTCTGGTATTCGAGATGATGGAGTATCACTTCGATCTCCTCTTCTGCACGAACATTCACTTCCAAATCGTTTTCTGCGCGAGCTTCCGAATGTCTCCCTTGAATATTCTGCCCGACCATGATGAGCGGCATTAGAAGAATCTGAATTAGATTGGAGATGAACAGCCAGAGCACAAAGCCCATCGGCGGGTCAAACTGCAAGGGCTTGGGTGCAAGTAAATTCCAGCCAAGCCACAAGACTGTCCATGCAAAAATGACGAGGAAGAACCCCATCGTCCCTACACGATTGGTAATCCAGACGGCGAACCTGTCGATTCTGCTTAACTTCTCGGAAAATTCTTTGTTGACGTTGCGCGGTGGCTTGCGGCGTTTTTTAAATTCTGCAAGTGAAAGCGGTTTGTGTGATGCACTCATCACATTCTCATCGGCAAGATAATCATATTATAGCCCTGATTATGCAGGCGGCGCTGAATAATGTAGGCGTTCTGGTTGTAGAGGAATTGCGTAAGTATGTTCTCATCCTGAAAGATAAGTTTCGAGGAGAAAAACACTACTTTGGGAAAGTCTTTAGTCACTTTCTCGGTAAGCTCAGAGACTTTTTCCACCACGTCCGTACCAAAAGCGACATACGACGTAGCCGCCAGTCCGTGTGCATGGCAATAATTGACGTAATGCTTTAATGTTTGCTTGAAGTCGCGACGCATGGATTGCCATTGATCTTTTTCGCCGAATTTGCCGGAATCGACCTCGCCGACACTGACAAACACAAAGTTCTTATACACGCCGGGGAAAAGGCGAAGCACCCACAAGAGTGCATGCATACCGCTGCCCACACAGTCATTGACGATAAAGGCCGCTGTCTGCTGAGTGGGGTCAAGTGCGGGATGTTCTATGGAGGTCTTTTGCACGGCATCGGCGAATAGTTCATCCGCCAGCGCGAGTTTGCGCTGCACCTTGCCGTAAGATTTGCGGATGAAGAGGCCAAGCCCGATTACGCCCAGTGTAATCACCATGGTAAGCCAGCCGCCGGCGAAGAATTTTTCAACGGTGGTGATTACAAGAATACTCGCGCAGACGATAAAGCCGATGCAGGAAATCAGCAATTTGAGCGGCCAGATTCTGCTTTCCTCTCGGTGAGTCACCCAATATTTGCACAGGCTCAATAGCGACATGGAGAATGTCAGGAACACGTTGATACTGTAGAGCACCACCAGTATGTCGACATTGCCTTCGGTCAGTAGCAGCACGATGAGGGAGGAAATTCCCATCAGCGTAATACCATGCTTAGTGACCAGACGGCTCGATAGCGAGCTGAAGAAATGTGGCATCCATTTGTCGGTGGCCATGCTGGCAAGAATTGTTGGGCCGTCGATAAAGCCGGTATTGGAAGCTACCAGTAGCAGCCCGGCTTCGAGCGAGAGTACGATGAACAAAAGCGCTGGTTGAACATCAAAACTGCCGATATGCCAGCCCTGCATTATACTGCGGAACACCACAGCGTTAAGGGTTTGGCCGTCTTGGTGTTGTGCGCCCCAAAGCAGGTACAACATGATGATGCCACCTGCTGTAAAGGCGAGCGAAACGGCAAGCAGGAACATGGTAAAGCGCCCTGTTTTGACACGTGGCTCGGCGAGCCTTGGCACGTAATTTGAGACAGCTTCAAGGCCGGTATAGGTACCGCCTCCGAGCGAGAAGGCTTTGAGGAAAAGAGAGGCTACGAAGACGTAGCCAAATGAGGAAGCTGCATTGTGCCAGTCCTTTGCCGCGTTGGGCAGCAGATTAGGCAGGCCCTCGGGATGCTGCGAAATGCCATATATGATGAGGAAAGCGTGAGTGATAACAAAGCCCATGAAAATCGGCATCAATACTTTCACCGATTCCTTCACCCCGCGCAGATTGAGGAACACGAGCACTATCACCAGTACACATTCCAGTATCAGCTTAAAGTGCAGGAAATGCTCCGGCAGCAGGCTGAAGAATGCGTCCACCCCGCTGGCTACTGAGATGGCGATGGTGAGCACATAGTCCACAATCAGTGCTGAGCCAGAGACTAGCCCGGCATGAGGGCCAAGCAGGGCCGTTGCCACTTTGTAACCGCCGCCGCCGTTGGGAAACAGCGCGATGATCTGCATGTAGGCAATCGAGATGATAAACACCGTGAGGGCTGTGGCTATTGCCAGATAAATGCCCAGCGAAGTATGTGTGCCCAGCGCAAGAAAGGCCTCTTCCGGGCCGTAACAGGAGGAAGACAACCCGTCCGCGCCCAGACCTATCCATGCAAGGAAGGCAACGAGGGCGATATGCCGCTGAGTTTGTCTACTGAACGGATCGCGCGGAGGGCCGAGCAGGAAGTATTTTATTTTGGTGTAAGTAGTCATTTGAATTGGGAGCGGATTATAGGCCTGTTTGTCACAACTTCAACCATTCAAATAACGCATGGCTTATCTGCAATAAACACGCTTTGTCTGCAATTGCTTGAACTTTGATTCTATAGCATTTAAAACCGCCTAAGAAAGCTTAAATCAACAGTAAAATGAAACAAGGTTTCACACTTATCGAGCTCGCTATTGTCCTCGTCATCATCGGCCTTATTGTTGGTGGGGTGCTGGTGGGACAGAATCTTATCTCTGCTTCCGAAGTGCGTGCGCAGATCACGCAAATTGAGAAATACAACACCGCGGCCAATACCTTCCGTGGCAAATTTGGCTATCTGCCGGGAGATATTAATCCTACCGCTGCCGCACAATTCGGGTTTGCCGCCCGGGGAACCAAAGCAGGCATGGGGGATGGCAATGGTGTTATAGAAGGGATAGGTACCACTGGCGGCGGCAATTGCGGTATGTGTACCGGTGGTGGGGAAACAGCCATGTTCTGGGTGGATTTAAGTAGCCCTGTTGCAGGAAATCTGATCGATGGCGGCTTTAGTACCGCTACTTCAACTACCGTTGCTGGCTCCGATATTACCGGGACCACTCTTAATCTGTATATGCCACAGGCAAAACTTGGCCGGGGAAATTACGTATTTGTCTGGGCGCCAATGAACTGGAATGGCTCCGATAATCAAAATTATGGTATTAATTACTTTGGAGTCGCAGCGGTGA
>Ga0206965_10241_pt1 | contig 16974 bp, 18 predicted proteins | sample Alteio_BWOrgHeat_26_FD_152973 | JGI IMG/M metagenome (GOLD analysis project Ga0206965, IMG submission 152973) | Enriched cells from forest soil in Barre Woods Harvard Forest LTER site, Petersham, Massachusetts, United States -... | ecosystem: Environmental > Terrestrial > Soil > Temperate forest >...
CATCACTGAAACGGTTTGTGTACCGCTCTCATTTTGGTGGATATTGATTTGCAGGTTTCCGCTTATGGACAAGCCCGCAACGAGTTCAAAAAAGTTCGTTTTCATATTAATTATTGGTTTTTAGTTAAATTTTCTAATGCAATGGCCGAACGGCCATCGGCGGTAAAGGGGATTTCATTTGCGGTCAGCCCTTCCGCAACTACTTCATCGCTGGTCAGGTGGTCGTATTCCCTTTCCAAAGATTTGTAAAGGAATTTGTTGAGTTCATCGGCAATGCATTTTAGCCATGCCTCCAAAGCGTCTATTTCGCCGTAGATATAATCATGGAAACGAGGGCCTCTTGCCGGGTAACCGCCCATATCGGCAACCACGTAATTACCCCGGTTGCTGTTAATGATCCTGGGCTGTAACCGGATGCCCCCTTTTTCAATCAATCCCATTACACGGCGGTCGATGCCATGCGGACGAAAATTAAATTGCTCATTTGGTGCGTATTCTTTCCATGACTGATTTTCAACCGCATTTTTTAAGACGACTATATCCACATCAGCATTAAAACCGCTCCCGTCCCCCTGTGAATAAAAGCCATCAAAGGAGATGGTATCTTTATCGACAGTAACACCCAAGTAACTGCAAAGGGCTACAAAATCATCATACACAAAATCCCACCATAAAGGCACAAGGTTAAAATCACGGTGTTTAATGATTGCCTTTTCCTTTGCCTCGGCGGTCAGTTCCTCAAATTCGTAGAGGTCAAGTTTTATCGTCTTCATGGCCGGGATTTTAAATGTCAAAGATTTTATCGCCGAACTGCGCTAAGTTGTGCGCTTTGGTTTGGGCGGTAAACGGCAACACGTAGCAGTTCACATAGTCGTCCGCGCTCGTGCCTTTCAGCCGTTCCGTCCGTATGAGTTGTTTTATTATCCGCATTGATTTCATACCATTTCAGCGGACGGGTAGCCGGATGACGAAAAATTTCCGTCCGGTATAGGTCGTCCCGGTCGTCCTCGTTTGCAACCCTCATCCCGACCACGTCCCGGCTGTTCATCAACTCGGTTATGGCCTCTTTTATCATTTTGACGGTGTGCTTCCCTTCGGGGAAAAGAATAAAGCTGGCGCCGTTGACGCTGGTTATATCCTCGGTGTACATGACGCCGTTTGTTGTTTTTTCGTAATTCATGACCATTGCATTTTTTTGGTGAAAGATTTGATTTCTTTGATGCTGATTTTATGGCAACCGACACGGATAAACTGTTTATTGATTTCAATTACGTCCTATCTGTCCATAAGCTTCATATCACAGTTTTTGCAACCGCCTTTGGCAAGTGTCGCCAATATCAGGTGGTAAAATTCTTTGGCAACAACCGGCGGGATTTCGACCCTTTGCGAAGTTTCGACGCGCGCGTTTTCGCTCATGCGTAAATAATCAAACCCATCCGCCGAACGGATATAATCCCTTTTGCCTGCCCGCCATTCTTTCAATTCTCTTTTTTGACGGACGATAGCGTCCCGGTGCATCTTTTCAATCCGGGCTTCCTGTAGCGCAGTTTCTTGCTTTACTGCTTCGGCATATTGTTCGTAATTTTCAATCTGCCCGGCCTGTACCAAATTTCCCGGTAATTCATACCCAAAAAAGTCAGCGTAACGTTTTGCAGCGTTAACAACCCCGTGTATTTGTAAAATGTAGATTTCCGGTTTGCGTGCCTTTAGCAAGTGATGCCCTAAGTTTTTGATTTGAACTGACCACGCGTCAAAAAGCGTTATTCTGTCGTCGTTCGGGTCGGGTACCTCAATCCGCTCGATATGGCTTGACGCCTGCCTTACCAGATTAATTTGCTCGGCTGTGGTTTTGCTGTAACTGCGTTCTGTAAATAAAACCGCGTGTTCCCCTGCTTCATTGTAGACGTGTTTGGCAATCGTAAAATGATGACCATAGGAATAAATGCTATCCCCTTCAAAGAACAAAGTCCCCGATGGTGTCCTTGCCCTGTCCGCTTCCCTGTTTGCCCAAAGATGGGCGACTGTATGATTATCAACTGCTCTGCTCATAGCTTCATTTCTGAAATCGAATTTTGTCCGCTCAGCATTTGGCTTACAGCCACTTAATGGCCGTAAACCGATGCTTCATTTTACCGCTGTCTTCTTAATGTGCTTTTTGCATCGTCGCCCTGCGGTTTCGCCGATGCGCCTAAAAGCGTTACTTCGTTGGTGTGAAAATTTAAACTTGCCATTGGTTCGCCGTCCCTGCTCACCCACGGCCTTGCGGTCATGTGGCCGTACAATTGCACCAATAAGCCCTTTTTTAAATAGGGGGCTAAGCCCTCTCCCCGCCAATAGGAGCAATCCACATAGGTGGTTTCTTCTTTTTGCTCCCCACCCGATTTGTACCTGCGGTTTATCGCAACCCTAAACCCTGTTACCTTGCGGTTTTCATTAACCGCCCTCACGGTAGCATCTGCCACCAGTCTTCCTGTAATTTCCATTACTTTTAATTATTTAATTGAACATTTGCTCGCCGGTCCGCATTGGTGTGATACCTCTTTTTGGCCTTTGATAAACACCTGATATTTGCGCGCGGGGTGGGCCGGCAAGGCTGACGCAAAAAATACTACCCGCCAGGGCGGGCTGGAGATTTTTTAGCGGCACTCTGCATGGCCTTGACGGCCGGGGCGGTATAAATTTGTGTGTTCAAAGGCCAAAAAGAGGTATCACATCATTCATAAAAAAAAGCTCCAAAAGCTAAAATGATCCTATCGAAAAATCCAAACAGGTGAAAAGGGGGCCGCTTTCCCGGTTACCGTTACCGGGCGCGGCGGCGGACTTTGAACCGTGGTATTTGATGTAAATCCCGGAGGGTTTTACGAACTGCGGAAAATCTGGCGCGGTATAAGCGCAGCGTTAACGTGCCTGTTTTTCCGCATCCAACAACTATTTCCGTTAGGGATTGCAGCGACATCCTGCACAGCAGATACAGCGTAAAGCCCGGCCTTCCCGGCTACGGGGTGGAAACGGCCAAACGCTTAAAAGCAACAGGTTTATTTTAGGCCCTCTTTTTTTTCGATCACCAGCAATCCACGCATTTTGATCTTCAGCATACTCGCCGCCGCGTCCAACTGAATGATGAAGGCTTTCTCCTGGTCACAAAAACGGGACGGTAATTTTATATCATTCCGGCACAGCATAATTTCGGTAGCCCCCGCCTCGAGCGACAATTTGATCATTGCTTTTAAATCCGGCAATTTTCCTTTTTCTGTTTCCAGTTCGCTTGTCGCCAATAATTCGTGCCGGTTGTTCATCAGCACTAAATGATATTGCACTGTGTCTTCAGTTGTCAGATAGGCTGAGATCAAAGTTTCGACAGTTGTATCATCTTTCAGGCTTAATGGTGGCGCTTGCCGCAGACTGCGCTTTCCTAATTCTATAGCGGCCAGAAGCGTTATCGCTTTGACCTCTCCGATACCTTTAACTTTTGCAATTTGTTCGACGCTCAAAGAGCCCAGCTTAGAAACATTATCGTCTATGACCTCTACCAATGACTTGCAGATCGTGGCAAGTGGCAAAGCCTGTGAGCCGGAACGCAGGATGATCGCAATCAGTTCGGTGTTGCTTAGTCCCACCGCGCCAAGTTGGATCAGTTTTTCTCTGGGACGGTCAGCTACTGACAGCTCCCTGATGTTCTTTAATCCGGTTTCCATTTTAAGAGCTAATTCCAAGGTTCCCGGTCGCATGCCGGCCAAGCAGCATGGTGATCGCTTCGACAAAAAATGCGAGGTCGTCCTCGAAAAGAATGATCTGGGTGCGTTTGTAGGTTGCATCGGGTTCCTGCCTGCGGTTAGTGATGCACAGATAATGTTTCTGGTTCGCGGCCTTTTTTATGTCGAAATAGTATTGTTCCCGTTCGTCGCCAAACATCTCTGTGTCAAGGATGTTGGTGAATTTTGTTTTTTGCTTTGCCATTTGCGTTCGTTTTGTTTCGGCAAAATTGCAAGGCATCAACGGCATATTCCGGGATAAAAACGGGTAGAAACGTTTGTAATCGTTTCCTTATCTACCACTAAAAAAGATATTCGGGCTTATATTCGGCCTTAAGGAGGAAGATCAATGGAAATAGCTACATTAACGGTCGCAGAACGAAGGTGTAAGGACTGTGGAACACTACTGGGGCCGGGAAGGGAAGACCGGCAATATTGTGACAGCGCCTGCAAGACCAATTATAATAACCGCAGGCGTAAGGAAAGTCAAAAAGCAAACGAAGATCAGGAAACCAGTTTGCAACCTGACACATCGCAATTAAGCATCCCGGATTATATTACCCGGATACAGGAGATCCAGTTGAACAACCGGAGAATATTAGAGGGATTGTGCAGTGAGGAAAAAGCCGGTAGTATTCGGATGAGGGATTTGGTGGGGAAAGGCTTCAACCCGAAGTTCTTTACGAGCGAGGCAGAGCCAACAGGTACGGGCAATGTGTACCGCTTTTGTTTTGAGTATGGCTATCGGCTGGAAGAAAACGGGGCTGCGGTCATTGTATGCCGGAAACGCGAAGTTTTTTAAGCGCCGAAGTATTCGCCGTCAAAACAGCGATAGGCAATTGCTTCTGACAGATGGACGAGTGTTATATCGGCAGCTCTGTCGAGGTCGGCGATGGTGCGGGCAACTTTTAATATGCGGTCATATGATCGTGCGGAAAGCCTTTGTTTTTCCATAGCCTGGATCAGTAGCTCCTGTTCAAGGACGTTCAGCCGGCAATGTTTTTTTGTCTGTTCGGGTGTCATTTGTGCATTGACCGTGCCGCCTGAACGCTCCTGCTGGATGTCCCGTGCTGTTATGACACGTTTCCTGATCGTGGCGCTGGAACTTTCAAAACCACCTGATGCCAGATCGGCGTAATTTACCGGAGCGACATTCACGTGCAGGTCGATGCGGTCCAGCAAGGGCCCTGACAGGCGGCGGGCATACTTCCGGATCATTAGCCTCGTGCAGGTGCATTTCCGGAATGCGTTCCTGTAAAACCCGCAGGGACAGGGGTTCATAGCTGCCACAAATAAAAAGCCGGCGGGGTAAGTGTTATTAAAACTGGCACGGGATACGGTTATGGCCCGTTCTTCCAAAGGTTGACGTAGTACTTCCAGTACTTTTCGCTCAAATTCCGGCAGCTCGTCTAAAAACAATACACCGTTGTGCGCGAGAGAAATTTCGCCTGGCTGGGCGTTGGTTCCGCCTCCGACCAGGGCAATATTACTGGCAGTGTGGTGCGGCGCCCTGAAGGGCCGGGTGGTTGCCAGGCCGCTGCTGTCGAGCTTACCTGAGATGGAATATAGCCGGGTGATCTCGAGCGATTCCTGCAAGGATAAAGGTGGGAGAATTGTCGGCAAACGCCGCGCGATCATAGTTTTACCGGAGCCGGGCGGCCCGATCATCAACAAATTGTGCCCGCCGGCTGCTGCAATTTCCATCGCACGTTTCATAGGGGCCTGACCCTTGATATCGGAAAAATCCACAGGAAATGTGGATGGTTCAATTCCCGCCAGATTGTGCGCATCATTCTTTACAGCCGTAAAAGCGTCTTGCCCTGAAAGAAAATTAAATGCAGATTGTAAATCGGTCATGCCAAATACATCAAGCCCTTCAACAAGCGCCGCTTCTGCGGCGTTTTCGACCGGCACGATGATGCGACTAAAACCAGCCTTTTGCGCCTGCAAGGTCATTGATAAAACACCTTTGACCGGGCGCAGTTTGCCATTTAGCGACAACTCTCCAACCGAAATCAAACCGTCCAGTGAATTGGCGTCTACCTGCCCGGATTCCGCCAAAATACTTAAAGCGATGGGCAGGTCAAACAGGGCACCCTGCTTTCGAACGGCGGCAGGGGCCATGCTGATGACGACCTTTTGACGCGGCATGTGCAGGCCTGCTGAACAAATGGCGCTTTCGACCCGGACCAGGCTTTCCCGGACGGATTCGTCCGGCAAGGCCGACGATAAAATACTGCATGCCGGGTGTGATCTTTGTTTCTATATGGATGATCAGGGCGTCGATCCCGTCGAGGGCAGCACTATTGATGCAAACTGCCATATTTAGTTTTGACCGGTCTTGCTGGAAAAATCCATCTCGTTGACGATCACTTCGGTCACATACCGCTTTATGCCATCTTTGTCCGTGTAATAACGGTTAGACAACCTGCCTTCAATGGAGATTTTACTGCCTTTGTCTAAATATTTCTCGGCGAGTTCGGTTTGTTTCTCCCATAGCACGATCTGGTGCCAGGTAGTTTCAGTTACTTTCTCGCCTTTAGCATTTCTGCGGTAACTATTAGTGGCCAGGTTGATCTTAGCGAATTTCTTTTCGCTTTCGGTTACTTTGACTTCTGGTGCGCTGCCTAAGAATCCTGTCAGGCGGACGCTGTTGTTTAAGGTGTTCATTTTGCTCGTTGTATTGGCCGGTGAATTCCGGTGAGACAAAATTGAACAGCGTGAACGAGAAAAGGCATAGATTAAACGGGTAGAAACGGTTTTAAACGGGTAATTAAAACTAGCTGGGCTTTTTGATCTCAACAGCGATATACAGGTAACCGCGCACGTTTCCTCAACTGTATTTGCGTATGGTTCGAGGGCGAGTTCTTTTTCCCCCGGACTTTGCGTTAGGCGGGAATTGATGTACATCCGGCGCTAAGAGCGTTATCGGGGGAAATATTTAGGAAAGATTATATAAAAATTATACGGATATTAGTAAAAACCTGACTTATTGTTCATTTGCACTACTCCAATAGCGTCATTGACAGATAGGTTAAGCCTGAAAGATTAACCTGGATGTTGGAAGACGACGATTTATTTGATAAGTATGATTTGCTGTTGCCGTCAAAATTTAACGGCGGTTTCCTGGTGATTTCGCTTTATCAAAAAATCAAGGCTAAAGCTATTGGCAGGCATTTCACATCGGTTGATATTAAATATATTCTTGAAGAAATTGCCGTGAGGTACCGGGAGCCTGTCGCACAATCGGAAAAGGTTATCAAAAATCTGATTCACTATTTTATACGTGGTGTGCCGGCCGAGCCTGGTAAATATTATTTAACGGATCATGCGGAAAGCATGGTTGAGTTGATGATCCACAAGCTGGATAATCCTTACAAAAATTTTCCGCTGAAGAAGAATTTCGAGAAATATTTTACGATCCGTTTTAACGAGATCAATACCATTAATGATTTGGAACGTCGGTTCGGGCGTGAATTTGTATCGGGTCACAAGCGGATCATTAATGACCACCTGGAGACGTTGGAGGACGAGTTGGAGAATTCCTACAAAAATTTAGGGGATATATTGGATTCGGAAGCGTACAGCGCAACAGAAATGGTGAAGCGATTTGTACTTGTTTTTCGAAATTTTGGCGAGCGGGCGGAAGATATCGCCAACGCGATTGCTTCTAAGGATAGGTTTATCCGGTCGTTGCGCGAGCAAGTCGACAGTTTTTATGAGCGTGTCGCTTCGTTTAAAAACCCGGAGACTGTGGAAGAGCAAGATCATTTGGAAACCTTAAAAACTGATTGGTCGAGAGCCGCTGTGATTTATCATGATATCGAAGTTTTTTTTGATACGGTTGATTACAAAATCGGAAATATACGTCGGCAGATTCATCGTGCGAGCGAAAAGCTAAGTGAACTTCATGAGAATTTTTCGTCGCGGTCACATTTCCGGATGCAAATAAAGCGTCTTTACAGGCTTGCTTTGGAAACCACCTCTTACAAAGAAACGGATACTGTTTTTGATAACGGATTCCCGGTGAAAGGCATAGTATACGAAAAAGTCCGGCTGACCTATCCTGAATATTACGATTATGGCGTGAAACGTTCCAATGTGATTGAAGAGCGGGAGGTTGACGAGGAATATTTGCGTTCGGAACGGAGGGAGATAGAATTTGAGATTAAGCAGCAGGAAATTATCAATTATTGGGTGGCGGAGAGTAAGCGCATGCTGGATGAGCGATCGGAATTAGTAGTGGGTGAGTTGATGGAGTTGATCTTATTAAAAGAAAATGACCTGACGGTCGCTTACCATGTGGCTATCGAGTTGGCGCAATTTGCTGCGGAAGGCGACGATTATTTGCTGGACATTTTGACTAAAGCATATCAGATTAAAAATACAGATTTTGTCACATGGAAAATGAGCTTGAAAAAAATCCGGACTTTCGTTTCTTAGAAGAGGAGGGGGTCATGAAGCATTTTGCAGACTTAAATATTAAGTTATTGTCGGGAAGGCATATCGAGCTTGTCGATTATGCTGTCTTTTTGGTGCTCGAAGATTATTTTGAATCATTTAAAAATTTTTACCGTCAGTTGTATAAACTGGACTTGGTCAGGAAGGTTTTTGATCAGTCTGTTTACTTTTATTTGAATTTCTTTGACGCCGGCAGGGGGAAATTGACCGACCCTTCCCGCTATAGGCCAATCACTGAAATTCAAACAATTGTCGGCCTGATGTTGCTGGATATGTATTTTGTAAGGTATTTTGATCCGGAGAAGAAGGTGCTTTGGTCGGCTATCCGCGATGAGGTTCAATCAGGGGATCAGAAGGTTCCTTTACAGCGGTTGCTGTTTCCGGAATTGCGGGTGGAATATTCAGAGCCAGAGTGGCAGTCGGCGGAAAAGCGGTTCAGAACGACCATACAAAGATTTAACGATCTGGGATGGGTGACGCAATTGTCATCCATGAACGAGGAGCTTTGTTTTGTCATTAATCCGAGCATACACCGGATGGCGGAGTTGTATGAAGCTGAATTACAAAACTTTGATGCGTTTTCAGTAAAGGTTAAAGCGGGGAGGGTACAATGAACTATCCGCGTATGTATAGTTTATCCACGGTAGGTGTACTTAAACATTATGTGCATGACTACTTGTTTCATCCTGTGCGCACCGATTTTATCGGCCCGAATGGGGTGGGGAAATCGGTAATCGCCGACTTGCTGCAATTGTTGTTCGTTTATGATTCCGACCTTATCGAATTTGGTACGGATGCGGTCAAGAATGAAAAAAGAAGTATTTACACACTACCCTATGATGTAGGGCTGGCTTATTGTTTCCTGAATGTGGAGGTAAAGAAGGGCCAGTTTCTCGTTCTCGGAATCGCATTGAGTGCGCAGTCGGGGACCCGGATCGTCCCTTTCGTGTTGCTGAAACAGCCGGAAACTCATTTATCCATCACGGAATTGGCCTTGACACAACAGGAGATCCCTTGGGCGAATGATTTTTTGACGGGTTCACGTACAATAGCCGATCTTAAAACGCAGGCTGCCGGTTTAAAGGAAAAAGGGATTTATTTAAAGACGTTCAGGAGCAAGGATGAGGTCCGGCAATATTACCAGTTCTTATTTGACAAGGAAGTACTTTCGATCAACTTGTCCGTGGATTCAAATTTAAAGGCCTTTGCCCGGGTCATCCAATCGTTTTCAAAAGCCAAATCTTTGAACCTTAGTTCGTCCGTTGCTTCTAAGAATTTGAAAGAATTCCTGTTTGAAGATTCGGACAAGGATCTCATTTCTGACTACGAGCAACAACAAACTGCGCTTGAAAAGATATTAAGGGAGTATAACAGGCTCAATATTGACATTAAATTATTGGAGGAGAAGCAGAAACAGCTGCTCGAGGTGCGAACGCTGGGGGAAGACTTTCAGACTGTAGAGAAAGTGTTCCTGATCGCTGAAATAAGCGAGTTGCACGAGGAATTAAAAACGATATCCGGCCAGGAATCGGCCGGGAGGAATGCCTTGAAGATTTTGGAGGGATTGCAAAAGGTTTATGATCAAAAGCAGGGTAAGTTGCCTCGCATAGAGCGGTTGCTAGTTGATGCTGTCAGAGAAGCGACCGACCAGGTTGACCTATACGTGCGCTATGAGGAATTGAGCACAGCGATTGAAAAGCTGGAGGAAGAGATCAATGATTTGCAAACGATGAAGCCGGTGGTGCCTGACCCTGACTGGGGTAATCATATTAGGCCAATTGATATGAATTTGCGCAGCGTCGAAACGATCAGGGAACTGGCTGCCTTCGCATTCAGGTTATTATCTAAATATCCGACGTTTGATGGGATCGAATCAGCCTGGCGTAAACAAGATCAAGAGCAGCAGCTTTTTTCGAGGGGTTTGAACCAGGTCAGGGAATTTAATATTCGATTGCTTGAATTGTTAACTGATGGTTCACAGGAAAGCCTCATCCACTGGCTGGCAACGCAGCCATTTGAATTAACGCCGGAACAAAAGTCGGCTGTATTGTATTTTGCGGCGACACCGATCAGGCAACCTGAAGCTGCTGCGGGTGACCGTTTTGTCGATCCCGTAAAATTATTTGGAAACTTCGAAGCTACGCTTGATCCCGGCGGCCAGGGTTTTTGGTTAAGGTTAGGCGCGCTTTCCCAATTTATCAATTATGATGCTTTGGCCGCTGATATTTCGTTCACGGCTGAGGATATTTTGAATATAAAGACCGCCGAAAATGAACTGCTCGGCTCACAGCTGGCTGAACTGGAAAAATTTAAAAAGGGCTTGAAATATGATCCGGTTCTATTGGGAAAGAATTTTGATCCGGATTTAATAAATTATACGACGATCGAACGATTAAAAGAGGCGGTGGCCTGTATCTTGAACCTTGAAAAGAAGGTCGGGGCACAAAAGATAGCGCGTGGATTACTGTTGGCGGAATTGGAGGAGCTGTTGGAGAAAGTGCCTGTTTCCAATGAGATGATCGAGCCGGCGGAATTCAAGCGAAGGCTAAAAGTGCGCCGGCAGCAACAACTGGACCGAAAGGACCGGGTAACGAAATTTGCAGTGGAATTGGCCGGGAATAGTAAAAATAACCAGAAGGAGATTTCAACTTACAACGAGCAACTCATTCTTTTAGCTCAAAATGCAATTGCAAAAAATAAGCAATTTGAGCAAAAGCATTCGTCATACTACAACCGGTACGATGAAAATCTCACTGAATATATTGCTTTCCCATTGGTGAAGAACGTTGCGCTTTTGGAGCAGGAATCATTGGACGCGTTCAATGATTATGCCTTGAAATACCGGGCTACAGCTGAATTGTTTGAAGAAACGAGAAGCGGGGCCAACCTGGCGGTTAGCGGAGAGATCAGTGGAAAAACCTTTTCATTCCGCGTATTAGAGGAGAATTTGTTGGGCTGTAAAATTAAAACGACAGATGATATCGCGGAAGCGCTGAAGGCGGCTAATCAGGAACGGATCGCCATTTCCGATGAGATAAAGAGCAATATGGTGAAGGTATTTGAAGGGACCTTGCGTCAATACAAAAGGTACAAGGATGTCGTTTATGCCATCAATACATTCTTCAAGGGGCGCCGGATCAGTGATCGTTTCTTTTTTAAAATTGATTTTCAGGAGAATAAAGAAATCAATATTAATTTGATTGAAGATATAGGGCAAAGGGTTAGAAATGCGGCCCGGCAGGGTGAAATCGCATTCGACCTCCCGATCAGTGAATTCATCGAGGAGTTTTTCAAAAGGGCGGCCAGGCTGAAAGAAAGGGTGCCTATAACGAAGCTATTAAATCCTAAGACTTATTTTGGGTTGGAAGTGAAATTGAGCGATGAGAATGATAAGGAAATTCCGGGTAGCACGGGCGAAACCTATTCTGCCATAGCGCTGCTGGGGATTGCCCGGTTGTCGTTTGTGCAGGCGGAAAAAAGAAAAGGCTTGCGCTTCATTATCCTGGAGGAGATCGGCAGCCTGGATAATTCGAATTTCAATACTTTTCCGGCGATAGCTAAGGAATTCGATTACCAGATCATCACGATGTCGCCGCATCCGTTCCGGACTACTTTGGCGGATGACTGGTATGCACATCACCTGATCAAGGGAAAAAGAGATAAAAACATCAATTTTTGGCCTTCGGCGTCTTATTTCAAAACGAAAGATCATGCGGAAGACCTCCAAATTTATTTAAACAGGGCGGATAATGAACTGGATCGTACTGAAGGCGCTGAATGAGCTTTTTATTAACCAGGCGGTCAAGAAAAACGCGACGCTTAATGATAGCGGCGAGATTGCTTATTTGATCGATCCCTTGCAAATTGTACGGGATCAATCCAAAAATTTCATCGCATTACCTGGCTTTGAGGCTTTTTATAAAAAGCATTATAAGGATAATTATGACCGGTATCGGGAATTTTTAGATGCCAATCAGCTTTTAAAACAGCAAACCAGGTTCGAGGAACGGGATATTAAAACGTTGATGCGGATTAAAGCATTGAAAGATGCGGGTCGTTTGGATGAATTAAGAAAACAAATTATCGAGATCGACGAATCTGTTCGCGGCGTGTCCCAAATGTTTTTTATTAACGATAAATACCTCGATGACCGGCCATCCGTCGTCAATGCCTTAAAACAAATCCTGAAGGTTTCACATTTTTCAAACGAAAAGGATCAGCAATATATTTACAAGCTGGAATGTGACAATCCACAACGTATTGTGCTTTGTGAGAACCTCGATTTTTTGACGAAGCCAAACAAGCCCCGTAAATTTAATATTGAGCTATGGTATGCCGGTGGCAAGAATATTGAAAAGCTGAGATACGCAGATACAAGGGGTTTACCCATCTATTATTCCTGCGATTGGGACTATGACGGGCTGCTGATCATTTACCCCCTGGTGAGGGAAAAGATACCTTCAATTAAGTTGCTTGTGCCAAATGGGCCCCCGAAAGGAATAAATGAAACGGAACATGCCAGTAAGTGGGCAAATCGCGAAAAACTGGCCGAACTTGCGGAACGGCAAATATTTAATAGTTTCGAATTAAAAATGATAAACGACCTGGTTGGCGCCGACCAATGGATCATTGAGGAGTCGAATGACCTGATTTCGATGTTGAACTTGTAAATAAATATGGATGGGCTAATGCTACCGGTCAATATTAATGGCGAAGAATTGGAGTTCCCGGTTAGGATGTACGCTTATGGTTATACGTTCCGGGTTGAGGTGTTGGTCGGTGAAACGGTGGTGATCTTTGAGCCGGATGATGAGGGGAGTTACCGGGCGCTGGTGGATGCTGCCCAAATTGAAAAAAGCAATGCTTTGAGTATCGGGTTGTTGCGGGCCATCGCAGAGGCTTTGGAGAAGCTGCGGTGAATCGGGGTTTGCTTTATTGGATAATTATTGCTTATTTGAAAGGATGAAACTAAGCCTTTTTTTAAACGGTCTTTTGGAGGATGGGAACGTGGTGGTGCCAAGGACGATGACCGTTTTCGAACCTGCTGATTTGGAGGCTGCACGTGTGCTTTTATCGGAGTTGTATGATCGTGACTGCCTGGAGATGCCTTATGAGGTGCCGGAGTTTGACAAGGAGGCGGCGCTTTGGTCAGCCAGCTATGTTTACAGGGTTTGCCAGCTGATCCTGCTTAGAGATATTAACGAAAGCGAGATGGATGGATGGCTGAAAGGTTTTGATGGTTTACAAACGGCCGGGGCTATTTATTCCGTTGATCTAATGCTGCGTTTTTTACCTGACCTTTTTCGGCTTGGCAGCGGGCTTTCTCCTGAAGATCCTTTGGTGAGTAATCTGCGGGCTGTAGCTGTGCGGTGGCCTTTTTCCTCGGTCGGCATTGATAAAATTAAGGTTAGTGAGACTGACGTGGTTTGGGGAAACGCTTCCTTGAAATATGCTTACATTGACCGGATTATACAACGAAAGGATATGCAAAGGCTGCAGGGGGAAAAGGAAAAAGAATTACTAAAAGAAACGCTCGGCGCACACCAAAAGGCCTTATGGCCGGATTTGGAGTTGCTGCTGGCGGAAGATACGATATGAGTAAAGATACGAAACAAGGTTTTTTAGTGCAGGACAAGCTGCATGAGGTGCTGGGGCATTTGAAAGATTTATTTGTCGGGAAGGATGAGATCATCGACCTGATGGGGATTTGCCTGGTGGCCGGTGAGAACTTGTTTTTATTAGGGCCGCCCGGTACTGCCAAAAGCACCACGGTGAGGGAGCTGTCGAAACTGATCGACGGAAATACTTTCGAATACCTGCTTACGCGGTTCACGGAGCCGAATGAACTGTTCGGGCCCTTCGATATCCGCAAGCTGCGGGAGGGTGACCTGGTGACCAATACGGAAGGGATGCTGCCGGAGGCTTCGCTTATCTTCCTGGACGAATTGCTGAATGCCAATAGCGCGATCCTGAATAGTTTGCTCATGGTATTGAACGAAAAGATATTCCGGCGGGGGAGGGAAACGCGGAAACTGCCGGCCCTGATGGTGTTGGGAGCCAGTAACCATTTACCGGAAGACGAGGCTTTACAGGCGCTGTTTGACCGTTTCCTGCTGCGGGTCCGCTGTGATAATGTTGACCCGGGACTATTGGACGCTGTACTGAACGCAGGCTGGGTAATGGAGCAAAGGACGAAGGAGGAAAAACCGCAGATCACAGTTGAGGAAATCCGGGGCTTGCAAACGCTGACGGCCAAAGTGAACCTTGAGGAAATCCGGGAGGTGTATATCGAACTGGTGCACCAGTTGCGGAATTCCGGTTTGCAGGTGTCCGACCGGAGGGCAGTCAAGCTGCAAAGGGTGATCGCGGCCAGCGCGGTGATCTGTAAGCGGGATAAGGCGATCCTTTCGGACTTATGGGTTTTGCGGCATATCTGGGATACGGAAGAGCAGCGGGAGATCATCACGAATATGGTGAATGCGACGATTGCAACGGGTTTGTCGGATACGGGAATTCATCCGCGGGCTGCCGAGCACAGTGCCCCGGATGCTGAAGAGCTGTTCAGGGAGGTAGAGCATTTGGCTGCGCAATGGAGCGACCCGGAGGCGACGATGGCGGCGCGGGCTTTGATAAAAGACAGGCTGACGCACTTGAATGGGCGTTGTGAATGGATCAGCAATGATGAGCAGCGCAAATATGTGCAGGCGCCGATAGACAAATTGTGGAATGAGATTATGCATATGGCATGAGGGACAGCGTGATTTTATTGCAGGCCAAATACCTGGACCGGCTTGGGAGCATTAGAAATGTTCCGGGCTGGAAGGCTGCGCGGGACGGTTCTGAAATTTGGTTGTGCGGGCCGGTGAGCAACGGGGTTTTCCAAACCGCGATCAATTCGTTGCCGATGGAAATTTGCTATTTGTTGGATGATGAAGGGCGGCTTTTTCCTGCCGGGAAGCAAACGCCTGTGGCTATATTGAAGGATTTGGCCTGGCAGAACCTGCGGGACTTTTTGCCGCTCGAAATGCCGGTTTCGGCGATGCCGGGGGAAGCGGATGGTAAAGTTCAAATCAAACTGGTAAGGTCGAACGTTGAACAGGACGTTTTTGCGTTGAAAATTGATTTTAAGGATTGGAAAACCTACGTGGAAACGACGCCGGCTATACGGCTTCAGCGGCTTCGGTTCGCGGTTTCAGATGTGAAGGAGGTGCTGGTTACGGGCAACCCTGTGCCGGCTTTGAAGGGGCAGCGTTACTGGCGCAATAGAAATCTATTGTTACCAGCCGGGTTTGATTTTGATCCGCCGGTGCTGGCTGATCTGCTGCAGGCTTCCGGGGATTTTATTTTGTTTGATGAGCAGGGCAACCGAGAAACGATTCCGACTGTTGCTTTTGCAGCGGCCAAGAGAACAACGGTCAGGTTATTAGATAAGGGATAGGATGGATACGGTAATAGGCACGGCTATTGATTTTTTCAGCGCCCACGAGGATTATTTCTGGAGCTGGGCGGAGCATGGGCGCGTCATTGAGTTTGCAAATAGAAAAACGATCTGTTACCGGGAGGAGCTGACTTATTTATTGGGTGAATTGTCGCCCGGTACGCTTTTTCCTTTGGGAAGTATCCTTTTATTGCTTTGCGCCTGCAAGGAGAACTGGGAAAGTTTGTTTGAAGCGGAACAGCAACTGATGCGCATCTCATTAACGCCTGGCTTTACGCCGGATGAGTATCTGAAGGCGCAGCAACTGATGAAGGATGCGCTAAAATTCTTAAAGATCGTTGGCTCGCTTCCTCATGAAAGAAGAACGGGTGTTCGGCGGACGGCGCTGATTTCGGGTATTATCAGCAGCCTGCAAATTGAGGAGAATATCCCAGAAATACATACGATGGTGAAGGCCTTGGGCACGGGCGAGTTGGATGATACGGTTCTTCGCGACCGTAAAAGGTTGGATTTTGAGATCGTTAACTGTGACCTTTCGTCCCTGGCGCAGGCTTTTGGCTTTTTCCCGGATAAAGAAACGTTGGAGCTTAGGTTACGGACGGGTTTGATGGCTTTGCCGAAGAAAGCGCTGCTTATTGTGCCGGAAGAAACGGGAACCGATCTTTTGGGGCAGCTTTACGATGACGCCAGGACCAGAATATTGAGCGGGCTGACCCGGAAAATACTGGCGGCTATCCGCATACCGATGCACCTCTCAGGTAGCAGCGAGCAGAGTTTGGGTGGGATGGCGGATATCAGCAACCGGGGGCCGTACGATAAATTGTTATTGAGCGAACTGGCGCAGGACGATCACTTGCTAACGGCTCGGCTGGCGAATAATGAGGCGCTATTCCTGCAAAGGGAGACTACACCGGATAACGCGGTGCAGGAGCTTGGTGTTTTTATGGATGTCACGTTGAAGATGTGGGGAATGCCCCGGGTCATCGCCCTGGCGACGGCGTTAGCTTTTCGTGAAGGGAAGGAACGTAACCAAAAGTTACAGGTTTGGGCGATCGGCGGGGAAGAAAGCCGCTTGCTGGATATGGATAGTAAAAACGGCATTATTTCGGCGCTGGAACGGCTTGACCCGGCTTTAAATAGCGCCGGGCAGTTGATCCGGACCGTTCGGGAACAGGCGGCAAAGAAGGGGAAATATGTCTGGATTACGGGCGAGGGCTATTTACATGATCCGGCAATGGCGTCTGCTTTCCACAAAGTGCGCGACCAGTTGAGTTTTTTGGTAACGGTGGGCCATGACGGCCATATCCTCCTTTATAGATTGGG
>Ga0206965_10242_pt1 | contig 16957 bp, 15 predicted proteins | sample Alteio_BWOrgHeat_26_FD_152973 | JGI IMG/M metagenome (GOLD analysis project Ga0206965, IMG submission 152973) | Enriched cells from forest soil in Barre Woods Harvard Forest LTER site, Petersham, Massachusetts, United States -... | ecosystem: Environmental > Terrestrial > Soil > Temperate forest >...
AGAAATTGTTCGGGCTGAAAATCCCGGCACGATGGGTAAATTGAAGCGCCCGGCCTATTCCTGAGATTCGGCGGTGTGCGACCCGCCATGCTCGTCAGCGTGGTACTTACCGGCTTCGCCGGCGTGATGGCTTGCGTGCAGAGCGTGGCCGTGCGCAATATGCGCGTGATGCGCGGCCGATTCGTGATCGCCGGATTCGTGATGCTCAGCGGCAGTACGGTGATGTTCTGCCGCGTGTTCGTGATGGTCAGCGGCAGTGCGGTGATGCTCAACGCCTTTGTGTGCCATGGGTTTCTCCTTATGTCTGCGACAGGCAGAGCGCAGACGTTGGACATACTGCAGCCACTTTGTGAAGCGACGGTGAAAATTCCATTTCAGCAACAAGGCAACGAAAAAGCGGACCCGACCTATTGTCCACGTCCGTTGTCGACCGGCGTTCGCAGAACGCCGATGCCTTCGATCTCGATTTCCACCACGTCGCCCGCTTTTAGGAATTCGTTACGCTCCGCGCCGGTGCCGGAGGGGGTGCCGGTGGAGATCACATCGCCCGGATATAAAGTCATGATCGAGCTGATGAACTGGATCATGTGGCCTTCATCCCAGATCAGATCGCTGGTGTGGGCGTCCTGCTTGACCACGCCGTTAACCCGGGTCACCAGATGCAGCTTGTCGAAATTGGGCAGGAATTCTTTAGGCACGATGAAAGGGCCGAAGGGGGCGCCGCGGTCGATGCTCTTGCCGTCGAACCAATTCGTGCCCTGAAACATCGAGACCACGCGTCTGGGCTTGCCGCCGCCGCGGTCGCTCACGTCGTACATGATGCTGTAGCCGAAGACATAGTCGTGAGCCTGTTTAGCGGACACCATGTATGCGGGTTTGCGCATGACGATGGCAAGTTCGCCCTCCCAATCGATTCGGGTACGTCCGGGCGGGATGAGAAATGCTTCGCCGGGGTCGATGATGCAGGAGCGAGGGGATTTGGCGAAAATGACGGGGCCATCGCGGTCAGGGTCGATCTGGTCGGCGAGCGCGGCATTGAAGCCCGCACGGCCCGGACCTTGCGCCGCGCCCATACCGTCGGCGTGGGCCTTGTAGTTGGCAGCGATGTTCATGAGATTCCAGGGGTACTTGATCGGCGCCTTGATGGAGACTTTGGCCACGTCGAAGGCGAAGGGCAATCCGGCTGTTCCGCTTTCACTCTTTAGATAGTTTGCGATTTGATACAGACGTGGAGAGAGGGTGTCGTAGCGCTCGATCAGTTCCATCATTGCGGCGGGCATTGGCGCTGGGGCGAGATGCTCTTTCTGGGCAACGTAAGCGCTGACGGCGGTAAGGTCGACAATCCGGCCGCCAAAAACCATCCCCAAACGAGTCTTGCCCTGAGCTTCGAAAGTGGCAAGTTTGAAGGGTGTATCCGGCTTGCTGGAAACGGTGGCTGCCTGAAGGCAAAGCGCCACGGACAGGATCAGACAGGGAAGTCGCATGGAATTGTGCTCAATTCTACTCCAGCCGAACGCTATGATTGAACTGCAATGCGAGCCGGGCTGATTCCTGTTCTTTTAGTGATTACGGCGTGCCTGCCGGCTCGGGCAGCGTATCAGTGGACCCGCCTCACAAGCCCCAACTTTGAGTTGTATACCGACGCCACGCAAAAAGAAGGGCGCGATCTCCTGGTCCGTTTCGAACAGGTACACAGCTTCTTCCAAAAGGCGGCGCCGGTTCGTGCGCCTGAGGAGTTTCCGGTTCGTATTATCGCCTTCCGGCAACGCGATGAGTTCCAGAGTTATGCGCAGACTCAGACCGCGGCGGCCTTTTTTACGAGCAATGCTTATCGCGATTACATCGTGCTCTCGAATCCTTCGCAGGAGGCTTTTTCCATCGGCGTGCACGAGTATACGCATCTGGCCATCCGGCATAGCGGACTGCGTTTGCCGTTATGGCTGAACGAAGGCTGGGCCGATGTTTTTTCCAGCATGCGGAATGTGTCGGGCGGGATCGCAGTGGGGGATCTGCTGAAAGAACGGGTGTCGCTTCTGGAAAAGGGCGAGTGGATGGATCTGGATGCGCTGGCCTCGGTCAACCCAAATTCGCCGGAGTATCACGAACCGAATCGGGTGGGCCTGTTCTATTCGGAAAGCTGGGCGCTTGCGCATATGTTGTACCTAGCGCCGGACTATCGGAACAACTTTGCGAAATTCCTGAAGGCGCTGAATGGGGGCTTGGCTTTTTCGCAGGCTGCGGAATCATCGTTCGGGAAGACGAGCGGCGAGGTTTTCACTGACTTAAAGGCGTATCTGGGCCGGAAGAAGCTCACCGGACAGATTTTTGAGGTTGCGCTGGATAAGAGCGCGGTGAAGCCGGAGATCGCGGCGGTGAACGAGTTCGACGCGCAGCTGATGCTCGCCGATTTACGCGCTATAACAGGTGAGGTGGCGCGGGCGGCCGAGGAGTACGAGATCCTGCGAAAAGAACAGCCCGACCGCCCGGAGATCGCGCTTTCGCTGGGTTACCTGGCGCTGGCGCGCCGGGATAAAGCGGCGGCCAGGCAGGAATTTGAAAAAGCTTTCACGGCTGGAATCAATGATCTGCGGATGTTATTCCAACTGGCTGCGCTGGAGAGAGAAGAGAAAGCGCCCGCAAGTAAGCTCATTCCGATTCTGGAGCGCGCCGTGGCGCTGCGGCCGGGTTTCACTGATGCCGCGGTCAATCTGGGATTGCTGCGGCTGGAAACGCGCGATTACGAAAGGACACTGGAACTGCTGACGAAGGTAGATACGATAAACCCTTCTTCGGCACCGGCGGTTTACACCGCGCTGGCGTACGCGAATTTGCAGACCGGGCATTTGGAGGAGGCTCGCCGTGATGCCGCCGTGGTCCGTAAATATGCGAAGGACGCCGCCCAGACTGACGCTGTTACGGGAATTGAGGGGCTGATCGATGCTCGGGCAAAGAGTAAGTTTCCACCAAAGCCTGGGGAGAAATTGCAACAGGCAGAGGGTCTGGCGCAGTCGATGGAGTGCGGCGCGGCGGGCAGCAGGCTGACGGTATTGATTGCCGGGCAGCCGAAGGTCTTCGAGTTGCCAGAGCCGAAAGCGGTGGAATTCAACCGGCCTCAAGGGACCGCGGCGCAGCTTAGTTGTTCAATCCGGGAACCGTTTCCGATTGTGGTTGAGTTCGCTTCGCCAAACGTTGTGAGGCGGCTGCAGTTTTAAGACACTACCGCTTCAGGGGGTCTTCGACGGTTGGCGGTGTCGCCTGGATCAGGCGGCCGAGGTCCGGCTCTGACTCTTCGATTCGCTGTTTCATGGCCCATGCAATTTCCCGGTAGCTGAAGTGGCCCTTTACTCCGCTGCGGACGCGGGAGATGTATTCGGCTTCAGCAAAATCCATCTTGAAAAGGAATCTTGATTTCGCACCGAAGGGAAGAAGATATTCGCGCGCAGGGCCAGGGAGAGTCTGCATCGTCGCCAAAGCGCTATCCATGGCCTCGCAAAAGACCACTTCAGCTCCGGCTTCGGCGATTAGCGCGGGGGTTTCGTAGCCGTGCCGGCCGCTGTACGTCTGCCGGTACTGATGGCAGCGGCGATGACGGTGGATGTCCCGGTACGCGCCGATGTCGATCAGCATGTCGAAGCAATATTGGCCGCCGCGGAATTCGCGGACCAGATCATCGCGCCGGCCACGGGACTGCAGAGCGACATCGATGACTTCATTCCGGCGCGCGGAGCCCCACCCGCGAACCGCCTCGTAGAGGTCGCGGAATGGCAGATCGGTTACAGGGTACAGGAGGGTTGCGGCGATCTCGGTCAGTGGGTCATCGGGTTTGATGAGTTCGACGCTGCGCACTTCGCATGGCGACACGTTGAGATTCTGTGCAGCCCATTGCGCGAGATCGGCGCGGGACTGGCGGGGGTGGTCGTCGGGCTCGGCATGGCGCGCCAAGGTGGGCGCCAATGGCTCTGTCTGCCGGTCGTCCCAAATGCAATCGGGCGGCGCAGCGCAGGCTTGGGCAATCTCCTCACCTAACTCGCGCACTTCCGCATAGTGCGAGATGCGGAGGCGCTTGATCTGCTTTTCCAATGTCCGGATGCTGGTGACCTGGCCTACATTCGTTGGAACACCCCAGAAGAGCAAATAACGCGCAACGTCGAACGCACGGGCCGCAATGTTTCGACCATACGCGTCGGCCTTCATGCTCTCCGGGCGCGGGAGCTTTTCGCGAAGGCAGGCATCGGCCAGGCGGTGAACCTCGCGGTACGCAGCCAGCAGGGCATCGCCCGCCGACCGATAGAGCGTCTCCTCTTCGCCATCAAGTTCAGGCGGGATAATAAAGCCCGCTTTGCCGAAGTCCTGGTAGCGTGAGGATTTCGCCTGGCCGTCCCAAAGGACCTCGTCCTCAACCTCGCTGGCGGCCAGTTCGCTGATGCCTTCAAAACAGAGAACGGTATGACCCAGATCGGCGATGGATTGGTGGCCGTACTGGAAATAGAAGCTTTCGAGGAATTGTTCCGAGTTATGCGTTTTAACCCATTCGAGCGACTGGCGGATGGAATCGGCCGACCGGCTGTAGCGCGCCAACGCGTAGGCGCTTTTTTCCGGCGGCATGGGGGCGACAGAGATAACGCGGCGAGTCAAACGGCTATCATACGACTTGCCTCAAGTTCAAATTCGCCGCCTTCATCCTGATGCAAAGATTCCTCAATATGCACACGGCTCGCGCGAGGATGCCGGTATGGATTTGTATTCGGTCGCCGCCACAGAGATTGCGCCCGGCGACATTACGCTCATCCCGACCGGCATCGCCATCGCCCTGCCACCCGGGTTTGAAGCGCAGATTCGTCCCCGAAGCGGCCTCGCGCTGAGGCACGGGTTGACGCTGCCAAATAGTCCGGCGACGATCGACCCGGGTTATCGCGGCGAGATCCGGGTACTCGTGCAAAATCTGGGACGCGAACCGATTCGCATCGCAGCCGGCGACAGAATCGCACAAATGGTGGTGGCCCGGTACGAAGCAGTGGAATGGGAAGAAAGCGAACTGGGCGAATCAGCCCGCGGCGCCGGCGGCTTTGGTTCTTCGGGCAGGTAACCCCCCCGGGAGCCTTAGAGGCGTTTGAGAAGAGCCTTAGCTTCTTCGAATTGGGGAAAGCGCTTTTCGTGAGCTTTGAATTCCGGGGTATGGACGCAACGGCGCATACCCTTGTGCTGTGTCGGGTAGTAGAGATGCAGCATTTCGTGGAACATCACATATTCCAATGCCAGGCGGGGGACACGTAAGTCGTCGAAGATACGGCTGATCATGATGACATGGTGAGACGGATCGTAGTGGCCAAGGCGGGTTCGGGACCGGACGTGGCTCCAACCGAGCGCCGGGCGCGCCATCAGTCCATTGAAGTGATCGCGATTGAGTTGTTCGAAGATTTCGTTCAGATTGTGAAGCGCTCCCTCTGGACCGCGATGGACTTTGCGGCCGCGCACCTGGCGCACAAGGTCGATTTTGTTACGGATTTCGCGGCGGTTGAGAAATAAGCGGTAGCGGTGCTGGTATTGCGCAGCGATCGTCTTGCGATACAACTTTCCCAGCAGGATGTAGGCTAACGCCTCCATAAATGGCGCCGGAGCGGACTGCAGAAGATCGGCTATGTCGACAGTTATCCGGCCGCTCGCAAGCCGAATGCGGCTGTCGGCGTTGGCGAAGGGCTTGAATACCACCTCGATTTCCGGCACCGCCGTTCGCGGCCGCAACTCGCGATGAACGCGGGCGAAGATCTGCGATGGAGTCTCGAAGAAGAGTGTACTGGCAACGTTGACTGGCGTAAGTACCAGTTCTTCTGCCGCCCAATCGACACGATCCACCATAATAAGAGATTACGCGCCCCAACCAGATGGCCACAACAAGAGCAAAAATCACATCTCTCGGCTGCTACGTCCCCCCTAACGTTATTACTAACGGCGATCTCGAGAAGCTGGTGGATACCAATCACGAATGGATCGTGTCGCGTACCGGTATTACCGAACGGCATGTGGCCAGCCCGGAGATGGCGACATCGGATCTGGCCACGAGCGCGGCGAAGATTGCCCTCGAAAACCGGGGCGTCAATGCAGATGACCTGGATGCCATCATCGTCTGCACGGTTACGCCCGACATGATGTTTCCATCGACCGCTTGCCTCGTGCAGAACAATCTCGGCGCAGGGCATGCGTGGGGATTCGATTTAATAGCGGCGTGCAGCGGGTTTATTTACGGGATCAACACCGCGGCAAACCTGGTGATGTCCGGGCAAAACAAAAAAGTGCTGGTTATCGGGGCTGATACCATGACGCGGATCCTGAATTATAAGGACCGCGCGACGTGTGTACTCTTTGGAGATGGCGCCGGGGCGGTATTGATAGAACCAGCCGGCGAAGGCGAAGATCTGGGCTTCATCGATTTCATGGGAGAGATCGATGGGGCTGGAGGGCCGTTTCTTAATATGCCGGCGGGTGGCAGCAGGCGGCCGGCCAGCCATGAGACGGTCGATCAAAACATGCATTACGTACACCAGGAAGGCGCGCAGGTCTTCAAATATGCGGTAACGAAGATGCAGGAGTATTCGCGGGCGATTCTGGAACGGAACGGGTTTACCGGAGCCGATCTTGCGTTGCTGGTGCCGCACCAGGCGAATATGCGGATCATACAGGCATCGGCGGATAAACTGGGATTACCCGCGTCGAAGGTTGTGCTGAATATCGGGAAGTATGGCAATACCACTGCCGGGACGATTCCGCTCGCGACGCGGGACGCCATTACGGAGGGCAGGCTGAAAAAGGGTGACTTAGTGTTGTTTGCCGCGGTAGGAGCGGGATATACCGTCGGCACCAGTCTTTGGCGCTGGGCCTTCTAGAGCCAAATGCGAATTGCGGCGGTCGCCAGCGCGTTTCCGGCTTATCACTATGACCAGAAGACGCTGATCGAGGCTTTTGTCCGTCACTGGGGAGCGCAGATGCCGGATGCGCGTAAGCTGGAGTTGCTGCACAGCAGTGTTGGCGTGGACGCACGCTACCTGACGCTGCCGCTGGAAGAGTATCCGGACCTTACTTTCAGCAAAGCAAACGACGTTTGGATTCAGGCTGCACAGGATTTGGGGGAGCAGGCGATACGCGAGGCGCTCGGGCGCGCCGGCATTGATGGTTCGCAGTTAAGCGCATTCTTTTTCGTATCGGTGACGGGAATCGCCAGCCCATCCATCGATGCGCGGCTTGTCAACCGGATGAAGCTGCCCGGCAATATCAAGCGTATTCCCATCTTTGGCCTCGGGTGCGTCGCCGGCGCTGCAGGAATTGCGCGCGCGGCCGATTATGTGAGAGCATACCCCGATCAGTACGCGGTTCTGCTCTCGGTGGAGTTATGCTCTTTGACTCTCCAGCGAAGTGACTTGTCCATCGCGAACCTGATTTCCAGCGGGCTCTTTGCCGATGGGGCGGCTGCCGTTATCGTGGCAGGCGACGAATGTCCGGCGGCCGGACCCGAAATCATAGCGACCGAATCGTCCTTCTATCCCAATACCGAGAGGGTGATGGGATGGGACATTTCGGAAACCGGGTTCCGCATCGTGCTGTCGCCCGACGTACCAGCCGTGATCGAAAAAAACCTGCCCGGCGATGTTGACCGCTTCCTTGCCGCTAACCAACTGGAGCGGAAAGATATCGGATCGTGGATCCTGCATACCGGGGGGCCGAAAATTCTTCGAGCCACCGAACAGGCGTTGAATCTTTCCAAAGACGCCCTCCGGGTCTCGTGGGACTGCCTGCGGCGGATGGGGAATCTTTCCTCCGCCTCTGTGCTGATGGTTCTGGAGGAGAAAATGACCAAACGGCCGTTGCCCGGCACCTGGAGCATACTCGCAGCCATGGGCCCGGCCTTCTGCAGCGAACTCGTTTTGCTGCGCTGGTGACTCCCGCCTTCTTCAAATTGAAATCAAATTGAAAGATGGATCAAGGTAAACTGGAGCATTGACTTAAGGGGCAGTTTTTCGGTTTGGCGTCATTTGACGCCGTGGTTTCTTTTTCACACAAACACTCAATGTTAATGGAGAAGTTGACGATGCAAAAACGATTCTTCAGGTTATTCGCAGCCAGTGCTGCCGCAACTCTTATGCTCTGCATATCTGCCGGTACGGTTTGGGCGCAGGGCGCCAACGCCTCAATCGGCGGCACGGTGCTTGATGCCTCGGGCTCGGCGGTGCCGGAAGCCGAGGTGACCATTGAGAATTCATCATTGGGCCTTGAGCGCAAGGTCAGCACGACCGGCGCTGGAGTCTTCTCCGCAGCAAGCCTGCCCCCGGCGACGGGTTACACCGTCACTGTGACCAAGACCGGGTTCACCAAATACACGGTCGCTCCTTTTGATCTCGCGGTCGGACAGCAACTTGGCCTCTCGATCGTTCTGGCAGTAGCTGGAACCGGTACCGCGGTCGACGTGACCAGTGACGCCCCTATTGTCGAAACCACCAAGACAGATGTATCTGGCGTGGTGGATTCCAACCAAATTCTGAACTTGCCCATTAACGGACGCCGCGTGGACAGCTTCGTGCTTTTGCAGCCGGGCGTCACCAATGACGCCACCTTCGGACTGCTCTCATTTCGCGGCCAGGCTGGCGGAAATACGTTCCTGACCGACGGCATCGATAGCACCAATACTTTCTACAATGAAAACGCCGGCCGCACCCGAACTTACAACATCTCGCAGGACGCGGTGCAGGAGTTTCAGGTAGTCACCAGCAACTTCCTTCCCGAATACGGCCGCGCTTCAGGCGGGATCGTGAACACGATCACGCGTAGCGGCAGTAACGAGTTGCATGGCACCGCATATTGGTTCTTCCGTAACCGCAGTCTGAATGCTACTGACCCCACCTCCGGCGGTGTCAACCCCCCTAACACGCGGCATCAGGCCGGCGCCAGCGTCGGCGGACCGATTAAAAAGAATAAACTCTTCTACTTTTTCAATGGCGAACTGCAGCGCATCGAAAACCCGATCGTCTCCTCCAACATCACCTCCACTCTTTACAACGCCAATGGCGTTGCCACCGGCGCCGTTGACCCCGTGACCGGCTGCGGCGGAAGCTCCTATGCGGTCCGAGCCTCCGGAGCGCAGTGTACCGGTCTGCTGTCCTACCTTCAGGGCCGCGTGGCTCCTCAGATCGTGCCGCGTAACGTTGACGTCAACCTGCTGTTCTTCAAGCTTGATTACCAACTTAACGATCGCAACCGTTTCAATGCTGAGATCAACTATCTCGATTTCCGTTCCCCCAACGGCATCCAGACGCAGGGCGCGCTTACCAATGGAAACGCCGTCGGTAATAACGCCGACACCAATGTCTTCGACCGCACCGTGAAGACCGGGCTCACCACCGTGGTTGCCGCCAACGCAGTCAACGAGGTCCGCTTCGGCCTGTTCAAAGATCGCCAATACGATCCGGCGAGCCCCAGTTTGCTGCCCTCCATTGGCCCCATCGGCCTGTCCATTACTTCCGGTAGTCTCAGCAACATCGGTTACGCGACCGCGTATCCGCGCCTCCACCCCAGCGAACTGCGTTATCAGTTAACAGACACTTATTCGCTGACCGTGAACCGCCACACGCTGAAGTTCGGGGTCGATTATGCGCACACCGAAGACTACGACCTGCAGCGCGCCAATCAATTTGGCACATACACCTACGCCAACATTAATGCGCTGGCTCTGGACTACAGCAACCCAGTAAACGGAAAGAACTGGACCACTTATACCCAAACCTTCGGCAACCCGTTGTGGGATGGTGTTATGCAGGACGTCGGGCTGTTCGCCCAGGACGAAATCCACGTTAACAGCAAACTCACCATCAGCCCCGGAATCCGTTACGAGCATACGAATCTTCCCCAGCCCGCCGCCCCTCATCCGCTCGGCGCTTTGAACATTCCAGGGGACTGGCCGCAGACCGCCACGCTGAACTATAAGGCCAACAACGTTGCCCCGCGTATCGGCATTGCCTATGCGCTTGACAGCAAGACCGTGATCCGGGTCGGGTACGGGTTGTTCTACAACCGCTATGTTTCTCAGATCGTTGACGGTCTGGCCAAGGGCAACGGATCCTATCAGCCCAGTTACACCTTCCAGGCCAACACTCCCGCGCAGTTCGCAGCGGGCCCGATATTTCCGAATTTCCTCCCCACGCCGCCGAACACGGCCGCCAACGCCCCCACCATCCAGTTCGACACGAAGGACTCCCGCAACTCATATTCGGAACAGGGCCAGTTGTCGATTCAGCGTGAAGTTGCGAGGAACACCAGCGTCACGTCCTCATACATCTGGAGCCGCGGCCTCCACATCGCGACTGCTTACAATGCCAACCTCGGGACGCCGACGCTTTCTTATACCTACCCGGTCTATTCCGATGCAGCCGGCACCAACCTCGTCGGTAGTTACACGGCGCCCCTGTACACACGCGCTCAGCTCATCAATCCCAATTACAACGGCGTTTATGCCATGAGTTCCGATGCCAACAGCTACTACAACGGTCTGACAATTGGCGTCAATAGCCGCTACAGGAGCTGGCTTGAGGTGTCGGGTGGCTACACCTGGTCGCACACTATTGACTACAACATCGGAGGAGCGGCCGGCGCCACCGGCTCCAGCGGTGTTCTGTTCGCACAGACGGCGCCCACATCTTTTAACAACAACGATTACAGGTTCGAAAAGGGCAACGCCGCTACCGATCAGCGTCAAAAGGTCTTTGCCACCGCTATTCTGAATCCGAAGTTCACCAGTGGTAACAGCTTCGTCGAGAAGTACCTCATCAACGGCTGGCAGCTTTCTGTACTGACGACGGCCGCTTCGTCGTTCCACATCGATTCGACAATCGGCGGTGTCTCAGCCACCACCCTGCCCGCTCTGCCGACCGGGCAGTCTTATTTCGCCACCAGCACTATCAACGGTTTAGGCGGATTCAATGCGACGCGTGTTCCGTTCCAGCCTGTCGGTAACCTGCTGGTTCCTCCCACCTACCGGACCGATGCGCGCATCTCCAAGTTGTTCAGCGTGACCGAACGCATCAAGGTGCAACTGGCCTTCGAAGCACAGAACGTGTTCAATCACCTGATCGTGGCCGGCGCTTCCCCGCTCAATCAGCAGGAATACTCGCTGATCAGTTCGGGCGGCGTCTCCAAACTGGTTCCGTTCCCGCTCTACAAGCAGATTACGGCGACTCAGGCCCTGCTGGGCGAATCCACCGCACGGCGTGCTCAGGCGTCAATCCGCATCACGTTCTAATAGAAAGCGACTCCCGTCAGCCCTTTGGGAGCCTGAAGGAATTTTGTTCGACCAAGCCGGCTTTCCTCCGCAGGAGGGGAGCTGGTTTTTTGTCGGCGTTCCCCATTCGGGGGCCCGCGGCGCCGGGATTATTTCGGCGACGCCTTTAGGAGCTGTTCGCGGATCGATTCGTATTCAGAAGTGTTCAGGATGTGCTCGGCCCGTGATGGCAGCAAAGCTTCGATGTTCTTTTGTGTCTGCTCAATGCGAGCTGCAGTCCGCGGATGGGTGCGGAAGAGTTGCGAGACACTGCCCGGCTTTGCTTTCTCGGTTGACTCGACGCGCTCAAACATATCCACGCTGGCAGTAGGGTCGTAGCCGGCTTTCCACAGATATTGCAGCCCAAGAAGGTCTGCCTCGGTTTCGTACTCCCGCGAGAAATGATAAAAGGCCATCGCACTGACTGGCCCGAGCGCCTGGCGCGCAGCTATTCCGGCCAGTCCGCCGGTGAGCAGGAGAGGGAGCTTGCCGGCGTTAATCAAATCGCTGCGTGTCGCTTGCCGCGTGGCATGGCGAGCCGCGGCGTGGGCAAGCTCATACGCAATCACGGACGCCAGTTCCGCTTCGTTGTCGGAGAGTTTCAGCAGGCCGGTGCTGATAAATACGTAGCCGCCTGGAAGTGTGAAAGCATTGATCTCGTCGCTTTCGAGGAGGCGAAAAGTCATCGGAAAGACAGTATCCGAGTTTCTGGTGAGATTCTGGCCCAGGCGGTTGACGTACTCGGCAATGATGGGATCGGTAACGATTTTCGCTTGCTTCTCTACTTCGGCAGCCAGTTGGCGGCCCAGAGCCAGTTCCTGCTCCACGCTGTAGCGATTCAGTCCCGAAGCGACATTGCGTTGGCCGATTTTGTCTGGATTCTTTTTATTATCTGCGGCATGCAGACCAGTGGCGAGCGAAAACAACAACACCGTGGCCCCGCACACAACTTGCCTCATACCAGGATTGTCTCAGGGATGCTTTCAGTTCCGTTTGCGTTCCAAAATCATTTGATGAACCCCCCGCTATACTGGGCTTTCCATGCCCATTCTTATTGACGTTAATGAAATTCGTCAGATTCTGCCGCACCGCTATCCTTTTCTGCTGGTGGACCGGATTGTTGAGCTGTCGGAAGATCGGATTGTCGGAATCAAGAACGTGACCGCGAATGAGCCATTCTTTCAGGGGCATTTTCCCGATTTTCCAGTGATGCCGGGGGTGCTGATCGTAGAGGCGATGGCGCAGACTGCGGGAGTGCACGTCCTGCGGACGGTAGAAGACAGAACAACAATGAATGTATTTCTGGTTTCGGTGGATGCCGCCCGGTTCCGGCGTCCTGTCGTCCCAGGGGATCAACTCCGGATGGAAATGACGGTAATTAAGCGCAAGGGCACGGTCGCCAAAATGGCCGGGAAGGCGCTGGTGGACGGCGTCGTCGTAGCGGAAGCAGAAGTAATGTGCAAGCTGGAACGAAAGCCAGGTTTTGAGAGCCCGGCGCAGTAGATGCAGGTTCATCCCACAGCGATTATCGACCCTGGCGCGCGCATTGACTCCACCGCTGAAATCGGGCCATATTGCGTTATCGGCGACGAAGTGGAAATCGGCGCTCGCACGCGGCTCATGGCCAGTGTGTTTGTCGAAGGCGTCACAACTATCGGTGAGGATAATACTTTCTATCCATACTCCACGGTGGGGGTGGCTTCGCAGGACAAGAAGTATCATGGCGAACGGGCCTTTACCCGCATCGGCGATGGCAACAGCATCCGCGAATTCGTAACCATCCATCGCGGCACCGAAGGCGGCGGTTTGACCACGTCGATTGGCGATGGCAATCTGCTGATGGCTTACGTGCACGTGGCGCACGATTGTCACATCGGCGCCTGCAACATACTTGCCAACGCGGTCACGCTGGCAGGGCATGTGACAATCGCGGATAACGCCAACATCGGCGCCTTCAGCGGAGTGCATCAGTTTTGCCGCGTGGGGCGAGAGAGTTTTGTCGGCGGCTACAGCGTGGTTACGCAGGATGTGATGCCTTTTTCCAGCGTGGTGAGCGACCGCGAGATCAGGGTATTCGGCGCAAATCGGATCGGCCTCGAACGCCGGAGCTTTTCGCGTGATTCCATCGAGAGCCTGCAGACGGCGCTGCGAATTCTGACGCGTGGCGGGCTGAACACCACCCAGGCAGTGGAAAAGATACGCGCAGAAGTCCCGCCTTGCGCGGAGTTGGATGAACTGTTGGTGTTTATCGCTTCCTCCCCGCGCGGTGTTATTAAGGGATGAAGTTCGGCATCATTGCCGGTAACGGACGCTTTCCGGTCCTGGCTCTGGAAACGGCGCGGAAAGAAGGCCATGAGTGCGTCGCCTTCGCAATCCGGGAAGAAGCGGCGCCCGAGGTCGAAAAGGCCGCGGCCCGGTCCCACTGGATTTCGCTGGGGGACTTGACCAGGCTAATCGACCTTTGCCACGAGGAAGGAATCACGCAGATCATGATGGCCGGGCAGGTGAAGCACACGAAGATCTTCTCTGCCATCCGCCCGGATTGGCGTCTGGCGAAACTACTGGCAGCGGTGGCGACGAAAAATACCGATTCACTGATTGGCGCCGTGCAGAAGGTGCTTTCGGATGAAGGCGTGAATCTGGTGGATTCCACGCTGTTATTGAAGTCGTTGCTGGCCCCGGAAGGGGCCATCACAAAACGGCGTTTGGATTCGGGCGAACTGCGCGATGCCGAGTATGGCCGGAGAATCGCGCATGTGCTGGCTTCGATGGATCTGGGACAGTCCGTTGCAATCGCGGATCGGGCGTGTGTGGCGCTGGAAGCGATGGAAGGGACCGACGCGATGCTGCGGCGCGCGGCTTCGCTGGTCGAGGGAAAACCGTTGCGCCTGGTGAAAGCTTCATCGCGGCGGCGGCATTTGTTATTCGACGTGCCGGTGATCGGGCCGGGCACGATTGACGTGATGGTCGAGACCGGGACAACCGCTCTTGTGGTGGATGCCGGGCGGACGCTTATGCTCGATCGCGAAATCTTGGTGGATAAGGCCAACGCGGCGAAAATCGCCATTGCTGGCATGGGGGCTTTGGAAAAGCAATGATCAGGACCGCTGTTATCGGAGCGGGAGCGTTTGGCAGGAACCATGTCCGCACGGTTCGGGAGAATCCACGGGCGGAGTTGAAATTCGTTGTCGATTCGAAGTTGTCGCGAGCCGAAGAGCACGCCGGCGAGGCTATTGCGGCAGCTAACTACGAGGATGTCGTTGGGAAGGTGGATGCCGCGATCGTGGCGGTGCCAACAATTGCGCACTGCGAGATTGGCTGCCGTTTACTGGAAGCCGGCATCGATGTTCTGATCGAAAAGCCGATTGCGCCAACTCTGGCCGAAGCCGACCGGCTGGTAGACGCCGCGGCACGCCATGGGCGGATTCTGCAGTGTGACCATCTGGAAAGATTCAATCCGGCCGTGATTGCCCTCGAGCAGCGAGCGACACTCCCGCTGTTTTTCGAAGTGCATCGCATGAGCGTCTTTACGCCGCGCGCGCTGGATGTCGATGTTGTGCTGGATCTGATGGTGCACGATCTGGATATCGTGCTGGCGCTGGCGAAGGGCGAATTGAAAGAAATCCGGGCGGCCGGGATCAGCATCCTTTCCCCGAAAACCGATATAGCGAACGTGCGCATCGAATTCTCCGATGGCTGCATAGCGAATTTGACAGCCAGCCGGGTTTCCACGGACAAGGTTCGGAAGCTCAGGCTTTTCCAGCCCAATCAATACATTTCTGTGGATTATGCAAAGCAGGCGGTCGCGGTGTTTACAGTGGGCGGTCCGCAGGGAATCGACCTCGAACAACTGACCATTGACCCCGCTGAACCCCTGAAACTGCAATTCGACGCCTTTCTGGGCTCTGTGGAAACCCGCCAGGCTCCGAAACTGGATGGGTTACGTGCGCGTCGAACTCTGGAGATCGCCCTCGCTGTAATTGATAGAATCGAAGGGCACGCAGGCGTGGTTTCTAGAACGCTGGCATCCGGATGGAAACCTTAGGGCCGCATTCCACCGCCATTAAAAGTACGGAACCTGAATTCAAGTTTCTTTTGGTGCGAGACTACTCCGCTGACTGGCCCCGGTGGCGTCAGGCGGCGGTGGGCTCGCTCGCCTGCCATTTGGTGGCGATAATTGTTCTGTTTTTCTACCATGAAGATCTGCGAACTTATCAGCTTCCGCCGCGTGCCTATGTGCCGCGAGTTACGCATCTCTACTTACCTCCGGAACTGACACAGAAAGCGCCGAATAAAAAACCCATAAGTAAAGAATTAAGCGCGGAGTCCATCGCGCCGCGGCCGGTTCTTCGAGCTCCTGCGCCCGCACCAGCCGCTCAAAAGGGTACGCCCGCGCCGCCCGCTGTGCAGCCGCCTGCCACGCCACCTTCACCCCCTCCCACGGCGGTCGAGCCGCCAAAAATCGAAAATCCTGTGGTGGCGCAGCAGCCAACGATTGTTGCACCCGCGCCGCCCAAAGTCGAGCCGCCGAAGCCGGCGCTGGAGGAAGTGGCGCGGGATGCCGGCCCGGCCAGACCCACGGGATTGATTCAGGTTCCCAACACTTCGGTTCAGGAGGCGGTGCGAAGCCTCTCGCATAATGGCGGGTCGACCGGGCTGGCTGTGGGGGATCTGGGTCTGGACGAAGGCGGTGCAGGCCCGGGTTTGAATCTGCCGCCCTCTGCGGGGCGTCCACGATCGAATCTCGAACTCAAGAGCGATCCGATGGGGGTCGATTTCCGTCCCTATATGCTGCAGGTTCTGGCAGCTGTGCGACGCAATTGGTTCGCGGTTTATCCGGAGGCGGCTCGGCTCGGCCAGCGTGGGCAGGTGGCTCTGCAGTTTTCCATTGTGAAGGTCGGCAGCGTCACCAAGGTTGTTTTCTCCGGACAAAGCGGGGCGCGGGCGTTGGATCAGGCCGCAGTGGCGGCTATCAGCGCATCCAATCCCTTTCCACCGCTTCCGGCGGATTTTCGTGGAGATCGGATCGTGTTGCAGATGACCTTCCTCTACAACATGCCGCGGTAACGAATGTATTTACCACAGCACTTCAAAGAGGAGAGGCCGGAAGTATTGCATGCCCTGATGCGTTCGCATCCGCTGGCGGCGCTGGTTACGTATGGACCGCGGGGTATTGAAGCGAACCACCTTCCGCTTTTGGCCGATGCCGAAAAGGGCTTGCTGCGCGGCCATCTGGCGCGGGCGAATTCGCAATGGCAGGGGCTGGAACCGGCCGCGGAAGCAATGGCCATCTTTCAGGGCCCCAACGCTTATGTCAGTCCCAATTGGTACCCGACGAAACAGGAACATGGGCGCGTGGTGCCCACGTGGAATTATGCCGTTGTCCATGTATGGGGTGAATTGACCGTCTATCACGAAGCCGATCGTTTATTGGCGTTCCTGGAACAACTGACGGCTGAACACGAGGTGTCCGAGGCGCAGCCATGGAGACCAGGCGATGCGCCATCCAGTTACACCGAGGGTTTACTTCGCGCGATTGTGGGGATCGAGCTTCGCGTCACACGAATGGAAGGCAAGTGGAAGATGAGCCAGAACCAGCCGTCGGCAAACCGTGAAGGCACCGCCGAGGCTTTTGAGCGGTTGGAGCGTGACGATATA
>Ga0206965_10243_pt1 | contig 16927 bp, 13 predicted proteins | sample Alteio_BWOrgHeat_26_FD_152973 | JGI IMG/M metagenome (GOLD analysis project Ga0206965, IMG submission 152973) | Enriched cells from forest soil in Barre Woods Harvard Forest LTER site, Petersham, Massachusetts, United States -... | ecosystem: Environmental > Terrestrial > Soil > Temperate forest >...
TGACGTTGTTAGGCAGCGACGCGAAGTTGAGTTGGACGCAACAAGCGGATGGGTTGGTGATTACGTGCCCGGACACGTCAAAGTTGAAGACGGCGATTTGTTTTCGGGTGGGGTGAGGGGAGGAACAGGAAATTTCGCGCGCAAAGACGCCAAGGCGCAAAGAAAGACCCGGAAAATTGAACCACGGAGAACACGGAGGACACGGAGGACACGGAGGGAGACAGGATTAAGAAGGCAGAATTTTTCCACCTCCGTGCTCTCGGTGTTCTCCGTGGTTCAATTCATTCTGCCGCTCCGCGGCTTGGCGCTTTTGCGCGAGCTTTCTTAACCTGCTTCAACCACCTTCAGGGTTGAAAATTTATTGTGTATTTAACCCGGGGTAGCTCGTGCCTCGCAACCCTGGGCTATATGATGCAATCCCGTTGGGATTGCGCACAAATAATCTAACCCAAATGGCTTGAAAGCGGATCCCTTTCAGACCCTAAAATATAATCTTAGAGTACAACCTTGCATCACAATCCTTCGCCAAGAACTTTTTTGCACATATTGTTTGCATCATCATAACTATCAAACGCACATTGGTATGTATGGTTGCCGACTTCTCCTGAGTGCCCTAGCTCTTTCGTAATAATATAAAAAATCGATTTTACGCTCTCCGAGCACACGCCTAATGCTATTATGGAAGATTTTAAGACGTAATCGATGCCCTTGCCTGCGGTTTTACCTTTGGCGGCATTTTGTGTGAAAACAACATAGCTGGCATGAGGCTCGACAGAATCATAAGTAGCATCCCTAGAGCGCAAGGATAATTTTTTCATAATATTCCCAATTAAATTATTCCCGTGAAACCTGTCAACAATAATTTATAATGCCATGATACTTGCCGATATAAACTCACCCCTTGTTCGGCACCGTCGCTGCCGCGTCTGACTGCACCGGACCGCGGAAGGCGCGTTCGCTCGCATTATTCGGATCCGGGTCGACGGGTTGGTCGCGCCAGAGCCAGCGCATCATCTCGGGAAGCACCGCGCCGCCTTGCTTCTGGCCGTGGTTGCCGATGCCCCAGGTGTAATTAATTTCGTAGCCTTTTTTCTCCAGTGCCGATTCGAGGCGGACGCTTTGGTAGAACCAGTCGTTGTTCAGGACGTTGGGCTGGTTGCCGGGGCGGCGGTTGTCGTTGCGTCCGTCCTGCATGAAGATGCGGATGGGCTTTTTGTCCGCCTGCGCGACGAGTTCGGGATAAATGTATTCGCCGCGGATGTCGGTGAAGCTGCCGACGATGGTGATGACCTTGTGAAAAACATCGGGCCGGAACCACGCCACGGCAAACGCCGCGCAGCCGCCAGAACTCGCGCCCATGATGCCGTGCAAATCCGGGTCGGGCGAAATGTTGTAGTCTTTTTTCAGCGCGGGCAGCAATTCGTCGACGATGACGCGCGCGTATTTGTCGGTGGGGGGATTGTATTCGTCGCGGCGGTTGGTGGTGTTGTCGCCCCAGTCGCGCGGGGTGGGCTCGGGCTGGTCGGGCGTGCGGCCGGGGTTGATGAACACGCCGAGCATGACGGGGATTTCCTTCCGGTAAATCAAGTTGTCCAAAACATGCTGGGCCTGCACGTCGCCCGGGTCCGCCATCATCGCCTGACCGTCGTTGAGAATCATCAGCGCGGTGGGCTTGGCCGGGTCATACTGCGCGGGCACGTATACATAATAAGTGTGCTGCGTGCCGGGGAAAACCTGCGAAGGCAGAATTGTCGGCCCGACCCATTTGCCCTGCGGTACGCCGTCAATCACCTTCGAGTCCGGCCCGAGCTTGTAGAAATTGTCGTTGATGTTCGGGGCTCCGCGGGCGCCACCGCGAAAGCCGCGCGCACCACGTCCGCCGGTGGCGGTGCTCGCCGCTGGTGCGGCAGCCGGAGCTGCCGTCGAAGTATCGGCAGCGGGAGCAGGGGAGGGCGCAGTTTGTGCGCAGAGGGGAGCAACTATTAACAAAAGGGGTAGGAGTGTTTTCATGGGGTCAGACTAGTTTCACGTTTTGCGTTTCGAGTTTCGAGTCAAATTTTGAACATGGTCTGAGTTCAAAACTTTCTCATTCCCGTCGAGGCGTCGCTTGCGCCGTCTTACCTTTGCGTCTTTGCGGTGAACAAAATCCAGAACTCTGCATTCAGTATTCTAATTAAACTGCGCTACGAAGACGTTGCCGTTTCAGCGCGGCGAGACCCAACCCCGCAGCGCCGGCACCCAAACTCCACACTGCTGGTTCGGGAACGACATCAAATTGCAAATTGCCACCGGTCAGCGAAAAGCTGCCATGCAAGCCAGTCGCCAGGTTGATATAGGAAAAATCGCTCGTGGAAAAGCCCGAGTTACTGCCGAAGCTCAGCAGCGTGTACACATTCGGCTCGCTCACGTCGAGACCGTCAAAAAATCCGGTGCCACTGAAATCAAACTGAATACTGCCGCCGCTATTGGTCAAGGCCCCGGTAACAGTGATGGCGTTGAGCGTGGTATTGTCGGTATTGCTCAGGGTAATTTTGATGGTGGTCGCGCCAGTGGCGATCAGACTGCCGACGGTGAGGGTGCCGGTTCCGGCGGTGCCGGGGCTAATGCTGCTGCCGGCGTTGGTGGTCATCGCGCCCCCAACGGTGCCGATTCCGCTCAAGGTCCCTCCGCTATTGACCGACACCGCGCTAGCGGCAGCGAGGCTGCCGTCAACTTCCAGCACGCCGGCGTTGACGATGGTCGCGCCGGAGTAAGTGTTAGCGCCAGAGAGGATGAGCGTGCCAGTGCCGGATTTGTTTAAACCACCATTGCCACCATTGTCGGCGATAACGCCGCCATAGGTCATGACGAAGGACTGGGTGTCAATCGTGCCGGAGCCGGTCGTGGTGGCGTTGCCGAGCGCAATGCCGCGGTTGCTATTAAGGGATAAATCATTCGCCACCTGCAAGGTGCCACCGTTGAGGATAATAGCGGCTGCGGTGGCCGAGCCGGGCGCAGCGCCCAAGGCGGCATCGGTGTTAATGTTCAAGGTGCCGGCGTTGACGGTGGTGCCGCCGGAATAAGTGTTCGCAGCACTCAGGACCAGGGTGCCCGCGCCGTTTTTGGTGAGGCTGAATCCACTGCCGCCATCGCCAATGGACCCACCTACGGTCAGTACATTGCCACTGACGGTGACAATGCGCGAAGCGTTCATCGTCACCGCCCCGGTGCCAAGGTTGAGGCCTTGGGTGCCGATGAAGGTAAAGTCACCGTTCCAGTTTTGAGCGTTGTTGTTCGAGAGCGTGATGGCCGCGGCGCTGGCATTATCAATGACGCCACCGCTGATGGTAAAAGCACCGGTGCCGATGGCCGATGCGCTATTGATATTCAGCGTGCCGGAGTTGAGGATGGTGCCGCCGGAGTAAGAATTAATAGTCCCGCCGAGGGTGAGGGTGCCGCCGCTGGATTGCGTGACGCTGCCGGTGCCGGTAAAATTTTGGCTCAAATTAAATTTACCCGTGCCGCTGCCCGTAAAATAAATATTGTGATTGTTGGAGGTGATAAAACCGAGGGCACCCCCCGGTTTGGTCAGGCTGCCGGTGCTGCCGGAGGTGGTCTGGACATTGAGATCGCTGTTGAGGATGAGTGCGGCGGAGCTGAGGGTAAGACTGCCGGTATTGCCCATAATAATTGTGGCATTGCCGCTGCTGGCCTGCATGATCAGGCCGTGGCCGCTGCCTATGATGGAGTAGGTTTGGGTGCTGTTATCGTTTAGGCTGCCGATGGTAAAGTTGCTGGCGAGCACGCTCAGGGAAAGTCCTGCGGTGGTAGCGGGGCCTAAATTGACCACTGCGTCCACCGCATTCGGCACGGTACCGGTACTCCAGTTTGGGGGAGTGGACCACGCGGTGCTGCCAGTGCTAATCCAGGTGGATTGGGCCAGGGCCGGATTTACCAGGCTAATCCCTGCCGCCGCCAGCAAAGACAAAAAAAGGCGGGGACGGAAATTGATAAAAGAATGAGTTGGGCAGGCAGTGGCTGGGCAGGATGATATTAATTTAACGTTAAGATTGGGGGCTTTCCCCTATGAGGCAATCTTTAAATGCCAGAAGATAGGTGTAAAAAATAGAGGCTAAGGAATGGGCAGTTTTGCGGTAGAAGACGCGTAGAAATCAGGACTTTGTTTTTGCGCAACCATTCGTTACTGTCCGCGCTTCCCATGCCTTACGTCATCGAATCCCGCGGCGTGCGCAAAAACTTCGGCGATACCGAAGCCCTGCGCGATGCGACGCTCTCTGTCTCAACAGGCGAGTGCGTGGGGTTGCTCGGGCCCAATGGCGCGGGGAAGTCGACTTTTATTGGCATTCTCTACGGCGCGGTGCGGCGGACGGGTGGGGAGCTTTCTGTTTTCGGAATGGATCCGGCCACGCAATCGCGCGAAATCAAGCGCCGGCTGGGCGTCGTGCCGCAGGAAAACGCGCTCGATGAGGGCCTGACCGTCGAAGAAAACATGCTGCTCTTTGCGCGCTTTGTCGGCCTGCCGGTGGCGAAGCGCACGGCGCGCGTGGCGGAATTACTGAAGTACATGAGCCTCGAGCACAAGGCCGGGGCGCCCATCCATGCGCTTTCGGGCGGCATGAAGCGGCGGCTGGCGTTTGTGCGCGCGTTGCTGGTCGATCCCGAAATGCTCATCCTGGACGAACCGACGACGGGGCTCGACCCCGCGGTGCGCCATGTGCTGTGGGAAAAAGTCGGCGACCTCCGCCGCCAGGGCAAAACGATTTTGGTCAGCACCCACTACATGCACGAGGCCGAAGCACTGTGCGACCGCGTTATTATTCTGAACCACGGAAATATAACGGCGCTCGGCTCGCCGAAGGAACTTATCCGCGAACACACGCCGGGGTTCGTGGCGATTTTTTCCGCGGCGCCGGAAGTGTGCGCAAAACTTTCGGCCACGGCGGGGCTCGTGGTGGACAACCGCGGCGATGTGGCGCTGGTGCGCGCGCCGGTGCTGAATGATTTGGTGCGGCTGCAACATGAACTCGGCATCGAGGCGCAGCAATTGCGCCCGGCGAATCTCGAGGATGTTTTCCTAAAAATTACCGGAGAGGGGCTCGACCAGGATGCGTGAAACATTCCAACTTTCGTGGCACGTCGTGGTGCGCAACTGGCGGGTCTATGCCAAGGACTTTCTCGCCAATATTTCGCCGACGGCGGTGGACCCCGCGCTGCTGCTGCTCGCGCTCGGCATGGGGCTGAGCCCGTACATGAAGGAAGTCGAGGGCCATCCGTACACGGCGTTCCTCGCGCCCGGGCTGGCCTGCACAACCGCGATGTTCACGGCGTTTTTCGAGGCGAGCTATGGCTTTTATGTGAAGATGACCTTTGAGGCGATTTTCAAGGCGATGCTCACGACGCCCATTGGCGTGGATGAAGTGCTGCTCGGCGAATTGTGGTGGGTGGGCATCAAGGGCGCGATGATGGCGACGGGCGTGAGCCTCGTGCTGGCGTGTTTTGGGCTGTTTACTTATTTGCCATGGATTTTTGCGATGCCCTTTATTGGCGCGGCAGTGGGATTGGCGTGCGGGAGCATCGGGCTAATTGCGAGCACGCTGGTGAAGAACATCGACCAGTTTCAGCTCGCATATGCGTTTGTGGTGTCGCCGTTGTATTTTTTCTCCGGCGTATTTTTCCCGGTCAGCGCCGCGCCGGGCTGGTTCCGCGTCATCGTCAATATCTCGCCGCTGTACCAAGGCGCGCGTCTTTCGCAAATGGCATTTTGGAATGATTTCCACGCAGGCGAAGCCTTGCTGCGCACTTTCGTATTGCTCGCGTACGCGGGCATTCTCAGCCTCATTGCGGCCCGGCGGGTGAGGAAGCGGCTGATATTGTAAAAGGCCCTTCGGCAACCACGGATAACACGGATGGCACAGATACATAATTGAAGCTAGGCCGTTCTTAAGAAATCGGTGTTATCCGTGTCATCCGTGGTGGTGTCGGAGTCTTAATGCGCATAGGGGCCATCAGCCAGATATGCTAAATCTTTAGCATGCGACTCTTGACAACGGCGGAATGTATGCTAAATTTTTAGCATAACCCCGGCAGCTTTGATTTTACCCATGCCCGCCAAACGCTCCGCTTCCGAACTCAGCCGCCGCGAGCGGCAAATCATGGATGTCGTCTACCAGCGCGGCCAGGCCACGGCGGCCGACGTGCAGGCGGGCCTGCCCAAGGCGCCGAGCAATTCGGCGGTGCGGGCATTGCTCGCGATCCTCGTCAACAAAGGTGAACTGCAAATCACGGAAGAAGGCCCGCGCTATGTTTACCGCCCCACGCGTCCGCGCGACGAGGCCGGGCGCACCGCGATGAACCGCGTGGTGGACACATTTTTTCGCGGCTCGGTGGAAAGCGCCGTGGCGGCGCTGCTGGATGCCAGTGACGTGAAATTGACCAGCGCGGAAATCGCGCGCTTGAAATCACTCATCGAACAAACCCGGAAGGATGGCCGTTGAACCATGACTACCGCACTCCTTAGTTATTTCACGTCTGCCGTCAACTGGCCGGGAATCGCGGACGCCGCGCTGAAGAGCGCATTGTTGTTAGTGTTGGCCGCCTTGCTGGTTCTAATGCTGCGCAAATCGTCGGCAGCCATCCGGCACCTCACGTGGCTCGCGGCTTTAGTTGGCGCAATTTTACTGCCCTTGTTTTCCTCATTGTTGCCGGCGTGGCCGGTGGCGGCACTGGGTAATTGGTGGCCAGCTGCGGCTGTGCCAGTGGCCAGCGCGCCAGAAATTTCCACCCCGCCGCCGGTAATGGCGCCGACCCCCGCGCCTGCCAATGTTGTTAATGAAAGCATTTCAATCACTGCGCCCGCCGCCGTAAACCAGTCAACGCCGCCAGTGACGCCCATTACGACAACACCGGTGCAAAATTTTAATTCAATCGAATTTCTTTCGCGCTACACGGGCGTGATTTGGCTGGTCGGTTTTGCCGCCGTGTTGCTGCCATTACTCATTGGCACGTGGCAGGTGCGGCGGTTGACGCGACGTTGTGTGACTTTGGATGGGCCGGAATGGAACTCGCTGCTTAAGGAGACAGCGGCATCGCTAAACCTGCAAAGGCGCGTGCGGTTGTTGTCGAGTCCCGGCGTAATCCTGCCGATGACATGGGGTGCGTGGAGGCCGGTGGTATTGCTGCCAGCAGCGGCCAATGAATGGAGAGCGCTTCGCCGCCGGGTGGTATTGCGCCACGAGCTGGCCCATGTGCAACGCTGGGACTGGCTCACCTGCACGCTGGCCTATGTCGCTTGCGCGTTTTATTGGTACAATCCGCTCGCCTGGTACGCCGCGCGGCGGATGCGCCTCGAGCGTGAACAGGCCTGCGACGACCTCGTGCTGCGCCGCGATACGTTGCCGAGCGACTACGCGGGCGAATTGCTCCAACTCGCCGCGGGTTTTACCAGCCACCGCCTGATTGACTGGGCCACGGTGCCGATGGCCCGGCGCTCGGCACTCGAAGGGCGCCTGTTGGCGATTTTGGACGAACGGCGCAATCGGGCGGGACTTACGCGCGCGGGTGTCAGCGGTGTGCTAATGCTGGCGGCGGCGGTTACCGTGCCGGTGGCCATGTTGCGTGCGGCTGCGACTACAAATGATGCGACTAATCCATCCACTCCAACTGCGACTCAAAAACCTTCGGATGGCAGCGTGGCTTCTTCAGCAATCCCAGCGGCTACTAATCCTGCAACGAATCCCTTCGCGTCTTCTTCCGCTTCAGCGAAAGCGCCTACGATGGTCAAATTGACCTCGCTTGATTTGCGGCCTTGGGGGCCAACCCGTGGCATGATAACGCATGCCTGGGGAAACCAAGGGCGCCACAATCCCACCTTGAAACTTGGCGGCGAGGAATTTGCCGACGGCATTACGATGACGGCGGGTGGCGCGCTGTATCTCAACCTCGCGGGTGGGACGGACAAATTTACTGCGACCATCGGCATGGACGGCGCCGGGCCCGGAACCAATCCACCGATCAAGGCGGTTTTTAAAGTGATCGGCGACGGCAAAGTTCTTTACGAAAGCACGCCGCTGCAGCGGGGCGCGCCGCCGGGGAAAATCGACATTGATGTAGACACCCATGGCGTCCAGACCTTGGCGTTGGATGTGCGCATTGTGGGTGATGTCCACTACGGGGACATGCGCGATGCGGATTGGGCCGATGCGACGTTCGCAGTGTCCGGCGCGCAGCCGCAGCCGGTGGCCTCGCTGGCGGAGACCGCCCTGCCTGCGGGCACGCCGGAGCGGCTCGGGTTGGTGCAGGCGTTTATCGTGCAGGGCAACGTCACGATGATTGATGAGAATGGCAATGCATCGCCGCTGGTGCGCGGGGCACCGGCCGCAACGGCGGAAGGCAAGATGTTTGAGGCCGGGCCTAATTCCCAGGCGTTGCTCGTGTTTTCAAATGGCGCGACGGTGAAACTGCTCAATAACAGCACCGTGAAAGTGACGCTGTTCCGCCAGGCACCGTTTGACGAACAGGCTGAGGGGACTTTCCTGCGCCTCTCGCACGACCCGAGCCGGTCGAACACGGTGCTCGATGTTTCCAGCAGGTTCCGCGATATTTCCAGCGCCGCACACGATTTTTCCTCCGATATCTTTCAGGGCGAAGTCAAACAACTGAACACGGCGGCCGGTTCGACCTTTATCGTCAACGGCCCGCATGGGCCGATAAATGTCACGACCAATGCCGTGCCGACGGCGGCTGCGCCAGTGGACACCGCAGCACAAAACGCGATGAACACTGCTATTGTGGCACCCGTCAAACTATCCTCGCTGGATTTAAATGCGTGGGGCCCAAGTACGCGCCGCAACCACAACATCAAAATTGGCAACCAAGAATTTATCGACGGCGTCAGCGTGCGCGTTATGGGCGGCGAGGTATATCTGAAGCTTGATGGTGGGAGCGAATTGTTTACAGCCAGTGTCGGCCTGGATAATCCGTACCCGGATAATGGGCCCAGTGCTAATCAGGCCGTGGTCTTTCGGGTCTATGGCGGCAGCAAGGTGCTGTATGAAAGCAGCCCTATCCGCCAGGGCGATGCGCCGGTAAAGATTGGTGTGGACGTTCGGGGTGTCAAAACTCTTGCGCTGAGCGAGAGTCCGGTTGGGAATTTTACTGGCGGCAACCGCTTTGGGGACTGGGCAGACGCGACGCTGGTGGTTTCAGGAGCGAAGCCGCAGACAGAGGTGGCCCCGGTCGATTTCTCGATTCCGGACTCTCGGTCCGGTATGGAGGTGTATATGCATTTGCCGCCGGGCCCTGATAATCCCCATGTTGCGTTGGTTATCCCCAACCCACCCGGCGTGGCTGGGGCTATGGAATATATTGATATTATCCCAGGCAAGAGCCTGATGCTGACGGACGCCGTGACGCAGGTGAGCAAGTTGATCAAGCAGCCGACAGGCCTAGCGAATATCACGCGCAAACTGTCTGATGGCTCAATCAAGAAGTTTACGGATGTCAATTGGCAGGCGGCGATGGAAGGGAAGGTACCAGACTTTCCACTAGAAGACGGGGATATGGTTATAATTTTTTGATGCCGTTGAGCCAAGCTTGTGATTAGCGCAATTTAATTGCAAAATGGCTACCCGCGTTTGCTGCCCAGATGCCACATGGCCAATAATGCGCTGAGGGTGGCGATAAGTAAAATCGTGTCCAAGAATTCGCGCGAGAGCCCCCAGCCCATGGTCCGGGCCGAGTCCCAGAAAATAAAGCAGCCAAACGATACGGCCCAGGCCACGCCAATGTAGCGCTTTTTCTCGAATACCAGCTTTAGCGCCAAAATAAAGCAGGCGAATTCGATAAAAATGGAAACGGCGTGTAATAAACTCATAGGAGGAGTGCTCTAGTGCTTGGTGTTCTGGTGCTTGGTTCTTAGTTTGGCAGCGTCATTTGGGATAATCAATCCCCTGTGCGGAATGGTGATGCTCTAATTGGGGCCGTCGCAAGCGACGCCCCTACAGCAATCCCTCGTACATCTGTTGGGACGCCTGGCCCTAAAAGGGCGCAGCAAGACTGCGCCCCTACAATTTTCCCAAGTTACGGGAATCCCCCCTCAGCCCCCTTAGTTGCTTCAGTTGCTTCAGTGCCATTCCCTTCCCCCTGCTATTTTTTAATCATCTTCCCGTATTCCTGCAGCGAGCGGACTTCGACGGGTTTTTCGCGCTGGGCCTTGATGCCTTGCAGCGCGGCGCGCGCGCCGGAGAGGGTGGTGATGATGCACACGCGCCGCAAAATGGCCTGCGAGCGGATCATGTTTTCATCCTGGCGCGGGATCTGGCCAAAGGGCGTGTTGATGATGAGCTGGATTTCGCCGTTCTTCAGCAAGTCCACCACGGTGGGGCGGCCGCCTTCCTGGAGTTTGAAAAGTTTACGCACGGGCAGGCCCGCGTCCTCCAGCGCCCTCCCGGTGCCGGAGGTTGAGCAAAGCGAGAAACCAAGCGCGACCAATTCCTCGTCGTTAATCGCGAATCGTTTGACCGCATTATTCAAGCGGGTGGATTTATCTCCGCACGCACTGGCTCCGCGCCGGATGCGAACGAAATCGCCGTGCCCAAGCAAGTGGCCGACTATGCGATGGACGCCGCCGCGTGCATCGGCTGTGGCGCCTGCGTCGCCGCGTGCCCCAATGCTTCAGCGATGTTGTTTGTAGCCGCCAAGGCCTCGCACCTCAATGCCCTGCCGCAAGGCAAACCTGAAAAAGACCGCCGCGTGCTCGCCATGGTGCGCACGATGGACGGCCTGGGCTTCGGCAGTTGCACGAACGTCGGCGAATGCTCCGCCGTCTGCCCCAAGGAAATTTCTCTCGACCACATCGCGCATTTGAACCGCGATTATCTCGTCGCCAGTGTGAAAAATTATTTCAGCAAAGTGGAGTAGTGCTGGACGACAGCGGCTTAATTCAGGGTTGTTAGCGGGTACGGTTAGCCATAAAGTGTGGTTACCCCGAAGGTTAATTCCTTCGTTTTATGAAAGCGTCGTTTATTTTCCGCCTGCTATTGGCCAGCGTCGCTATTTCCGCGATAATCGTGTCTTCGGGTTGCGCCAACGCTTCGCCGCCTATGGCTCGCAATAATTCCTCGGTGCCCGTCGAACAACTTCACAACGGCGGATCAACTTTTAGTGTCGGTCCCGGCCCGGTGTCTGGCTCCGGCGCTACTGGGCTTCCTGCGATGTTAGTCGAGCTTTGCCTCGCCGGACTTCAAGCCATTATTCCCCACCAATATTCCGATTATTCTCCTGCGTCTTTGCCGCCAGGACCTGGATCTCAGGCCGTGCCTGGTGCGTCACCAGCAGCCACCTACGTTGCCAATCAGTGAGATTGGATTGAATCCGCGATTAATGGATTGCCGTCTGACGAGTGGGCTGGATAGTTAGTGATGTCCGTGCAGCAAATCCCCATGCGTCTGTTTTTCTGCGCCTTTGTCTGTTCAATACTGTTTTCCGCCGCCGCCTCTTTCTCCGGCTGCGCCAGCGGGGAACATCAGGACCGCGTCGTCATTCCAAGCGCCACGATTAATGGCCAGCCAGCGCACTTTGTCTTGGATTCCGGGTCGTCTGTTACGCTTATTGAAAAATCCGTGGCGAACCGCCTGAAGATCAAGTCCGTGCCCAGCTCGCCTCATTTGGATTTTTCCTGGTTTGACGCCACGTTGGGACTGACGATGTCCGAGCCGGTCCAGTTGGCGCATGGGAACGACACCCTGACCTCGTCGCTGCCGGTGTCCAAGTTTCCCTGGGCGGACTTTGACGTCCTCGTCGGCTGGCCGGATGTGCGGGACAACATTCTCTTTTTCGATTCCGCCAGCCACACCGTCCGCCGCGTCGAAACCCTGCCGCCCGAGACCGCCCAATGGACTAAATTGAAAATTCATCCCGCGGACACGTTAAGCATGGAAGTGCCCCTGCCCGACCACCGCACCGGCGTGCTCGAAGTCGATACCGGCAACCCGACGGGCGTGGTGCTGCCGCCCGCCGATTTCCAAAAGTGGAAGGACGCCCACCCCAATAACCCCGGCTACGAGCACACCTATCACCTGCTTCTCTTGAGTGTGACTTTTTTCAAAACCATTCAGGCGGATGAATTCGAGGTGGGCCCCCTCAAGCTCAACAACGTAACCCTGAACAAGGCCGACTGGAAAAATATGGCAGACAATTATATTGGCACGCTTGGCCTGGATACCTTTGAGCGGCTGGACATGGTGGTCGACTGCAAAAATGGCTGGGCCTACCTGCACCCCAAGCCCCTGACGAGTGAGCCGGTGCATCCCCAAGATTGGACGCTGGATGCCAATGTGCACATATCCGCCAACCACATGCTGGCCTTTGCTGCCGCCAGTCGCGCATTGCTCAAGGAGGATCAAGACGACCCGACCGGCGCCATTGAGGAATATTCCACCGCCATCAAACTGAGTCCGACCTCCATGGATTTTTATTATGCTCGCGCGCAGGATCAACTGGGCTTGGGAAACTTTGCCGAAGCCCGTGCCGATTTTGACCAATTTATCCAAATGCATCCCCAAGACGCGGAATACCCGCGGCTGTTTGCCCACCTGCTAAGGCTCCGCCTCGGTCTGCCGCCGTCGGATTTGGACCAAAACATTGCCGAATGGAAAGACAGCTGGGTCAAGACCGTCGCGCAGTTCCTCCTTGGACAAAAAGACGAACCCACCCTCCTCGCCGCCGCAGAAAAAGCGGACAAGGAGCCGGTGAATGGCCAGCGCTGCGAAGCGTATTTTTATATCGGCGAAATACGTCTGCTCCATAATGATCCGACCAGCGCCCGCGAGTTTTTCAAAAAATCTGTCGCCACCGACCAAAAAGACTACGTCGAATATTCCTTCGCCAAGGCGGAATTGAAGCGGCTGGATAAAAATACTGCCAAATAAAGTGTTTTTCTCAGTCGCCTCTACCCCCTCCGTCGCTTCAGGGCCTTTTCTAATTAAACTTCGATTCCGTCTCCACATCTGCCGGCGGCTGCAAATTGATCATCGTCGGGGCATCGCGGTCGGCGGTGAGGATGTTCTTGTCGGCGTCGTATTTTAATTCGACGACCTGGACAGAACTGCGGCGGGCATTATTATCTACTGCCGATGCCGCGCCCCGGGCCTGGTCCGGATGTGTGAAGTAAAACATATACGCGCGGTCGTTCGAAATAATGACATCCGGGTGGTGGCCGACGACCTGGTCGTCTTTGCCATTGCCGGGTTGTTGGACGAGGGTGCTGACGCGCGTCCAGTCCTTCGCATCGTCCGAACGATAGAGCCCCAAGCCATGTTGACCGCCAGTAATGTCCCGCAATAGCCAGTAGTGGCCCTTCCAGTGAAAGGGCAGCGGGGCTTCACCGCCGGTATCAGAAAGGCCCGGTACCCGTGCGCCGTCGACCCAAGTGTTCAAGTCCTTGCTGTCGGCATAATGGCAGGAGGACCCGCTGGCTTCGTCCTTATACCAGAGACGCCAGGTGCCATCGGGCAGGTGCAGCACGCCGGGGTCGATGACTTTGTGCGACGACAGTGGCAGCGTGGACTGGTAATCCCAGGTGACTAAATCCTTGCTGGTGAAGTGGACAATGTCGCGCGGGTGGTTCCAGCCGTCAGCAAAGGTGCCAGGCACGTAGGTGACGAACATGTGGAACACCCCATTGTGCTCGACCACCACCGGCGCCCACCAGGTGACGTCCGCTACGGCGTCTTTGTCGTTAAACTTGGCTGTGCCGAGGTATTTCCACGTCGCGCCGTCGGGCGAGGTCGCGATGCCGATGGGCGTCCCGTGCACCCAGGCCACGCCGTTCAGGCCGGGCACATTCGCACGCCGGTTGGTGTAAAACATGTACCACTGCTTGTCCGTGGGGTTGTAAATGACGGTCTGGTCCGCTGCGCCGTCATAAACCGGGTCGCGGTAAAGGGGCTTGGGGGCCAGTTGGTCAACCACCGGAGCAGGCGGGGTGGCACAGCCGGCCAGCGCCAGTGCGGCCACGAGCGAAGGGATAAAAAGGCGGGGCAGGGCAAAGAAGGCGCGTTTCATGGGGTATTTGCCAATTTATTCACATGACCGTTGAAATGTGAAGGCTTTATTCTTGCGCGGCAGCGCCCGGACGCCAAAACTCACCAGAATTTTCGGTTTCCTGCTCCTTGTTCCTCCATGCCCAAGCGTACTGATTTAAAGACGATTCTCATCATCGGTTCCGGCCCCATCATCATTGGGCAGGCCTGCGAATTTGACTATTCCGGCACCCAGGCGTGCAAGGCCCTGCGCGAAGAGGGCTTCCGCGTTGTCCTGGTGAATTCCAATCCGGCGACGATCATGACGGACCCGGAGTTCGCGGACGTCACCTACATCGAGCCCCTGACTCCGGCGATTCTTGAGAAAATCATCGCCAAGGAGCGCCCCGACGCCTTGCTGCCCACCCTCGGCGGCCAGACGGGCCTGAACCTGTCGCTCGAACTTTCGCGCCTGGGTATTTTAAAGAAATACAACGTGCAGCTCATCGGCGCGAAGGAAGAAGCCATCAAGCGCGGTGAAGACCGCGAGATTTTCCGCCAGATCATGATCGATATCGGGCTCGACGTGCCCTTGTCGCACATCGTCCATACGCAGGAAGAAGCCCGCGCAGCGGCCGAGGCCATCAAGAAATTCCCGCTGATTATCCGGCCCAGCTTTACGCTCGGCGGCACGGGCGGCGGCATCGCCTACAATAAGGAAGAGTTCGAGACGATGGTGGCCTACGGGCTGGAAGTCTCGCCCACGCATCAAGTTCTCGTCGAGGAATGTCTGCTCGGCTGGAAGGAATACGAGATGGAAGTAATGCGCGACTACAAGGACCAGTGCGTCGTCATCTGCTCCATTGAAAATTTTGACCCGATGGGTGTCCACACGGGCGACTCCATCACCGTCGCGCCGGCGATGACGCTGACCGACAAGGAATACCAGTTGATGCGCGATGCGTCGTTCAAGGTCATCCGCGCCATCGGCGTGGAAACCGGCGGCTCGAATATCCAGTTTGCGGTGGACCCCAAAGACGGTCGCATGATTGTCATCGAGATGAATCCGCGCGTGTCGCGTTCCTCCGCGCTGGCGTCGAAGGCCACTGGCTACCCCATCGCGAAAATCGCCGCCAAACTCGCCGTGGGCTATTCGCTCGACGAACTGCGCAACGACATCACGCGCCAGACGCCTGCGAGCTTTGAGCCGACGATCGACTACGTCGTCACCAAAATCCCCCGCTTTGCTTTTGAGAAATTTGTCGGCGCCGATACGACGCTGACGTCGTCCATGAAATCCGTGGGCGAGGCGATGGCGATTGGCCGCACCTTTAAGGAATCGCTGCAAAAGGCGTTGCGCTCGCTGGAAATTGGTTCACGCGGTTTGGGCGGCGGCGGCAAATTTGGCGGACGCGAGGCAACCGACCCGAACATCATCCGCGGGCGGCTGGCCAAGCCGACGTGCGAGCGAATTTTCTACGTCCGTTATGCGCTGCTGGCGGGCTTCACCGTCGAGCAGATTCACGAAGTCTCGTTCATTGACCCGTGGTTCCTCGAGCAGATAAAGCAAATCGTCAGCATCGAAGGCGAACTCAAGGCCCATGCGGAAAAAGTAATTCCCGTGTCGTTGATGAAGCGCGCGAAGGAAGCCGGCTTCACCGATTTGCAAATTGGCGAATTGACCGACGCCGAGCCGGCGGAAATCAAAGCCTCCCGCGAAAAGGCCGGCATCCGCACGGTGTACCGGCTCGTCGACACCTGCGCAGCGGAGTTCGAGGCGTACACGCCCTACTACTATTCCACCTATGGCGCGGAAAACGAAATCAAGCGCACCGCCAAGCCGAAGATCATGATTCTCGGCGGCGGCCCTAACCGCATTGGCCAGGGCATTGAGTTCGACTATTGCTGCGTCCATGCCTCGTTTGCATTGCGCGCGGCAGGCTACGAAACCGTGATGGTTAACAGCAATCCTGAGACGGTTTCGACCGATTACGATACGTCTGACCGCCTGTATTTTGAGCCACTCACTCTCGAAGACGTGCTGGAAATTTATCATCAGGAAGGCTGCTCGGGCGCGATTGTCCAATTCGGCGGGCAGACTCCGCTCAATCTCGCGGAATCATTGAAGGCGCATGGCGTGAACATCATCGGCACCTCGCCCGAAAGCATTGCCGACGCCGAAGACCGCGAACTGTTTAAAAAGATTTTGGAAAAAATCGGCCTGCGCCAGCCGGTGAACAAAACCGCGTTGTCCGTCGAAGACGCCTTCAAAATGGCTGACCAAATCGGCTACCCGATTCTGCTGCGGCCTTCGTTTGTGCTTGGCGGACGCGGCATGTTCATTGTCTACGACCGCGACGAGATGAAGAAGGTCGTTAGCGAAGCGTTCGACGTCGCCCCCGGCAAGCCCGTGCTGCTCGACAAATTTTTGGAGGAAGCCATCGAGCTCGACGTCGACGCCATTTCCGACGGCGAGACGACCGTCATCGGCGGGATGCTTGAACACATCGAGTTCGCCGGTGTCCATTCTGGCGACGCCGCGATGGTGCTGCCGCCGCACACGCTCAAGCCAGCGATGCTTGACCAGGTGCGCACTGCCACCCGCGCACTGGCCAAGGAGCTCCGCGTCATCGGGCTCATGAACATCCAGTTCGCCATCAAGGGCGACGAACTTTACGTGCTGGAAGTCAACCCCCGCGCCTCGCGCACCGTGCCGTTTGTGTCGAAGGCCATCGGCGTGCCGCTGGCCAAACTCGCCGCGCGCGTCATGGCCGGCGACAAATTGGTCAAGCTCGGCTTCACGCAGGAAATCATCCCGCCGTTCTGGGCGGTCAAGGAAGCCGTGTTTCCGTTTGTGCGCTTCCCCGGCGCGCCCGTGGCGCTCACGCCCGAAATGCGCAGCACCGGCG
>Ga0206965_10244_pt1 | contig 16926 bp, 12 predicted proteins | sample Alteio_BWOrgHeat_26_FD_152973 | JGI IMG/M metagenome (GOLD analysis project Ga0206965, IMG submission 152973) | Enriched cells from forest soil in Barre Woods Harvard Forest LTER site, Petersham, Massachusetts, United States -... | ecosystem: Environmental > Terrestrial > Soil > Temperate forest >...
GAAGCGGCTACATAGCATGCTGGCCACAAACCGGGAGACTTGCGGCAGAATGAGGGGAGTTATTTTGCCTTCCACGCATCGATTAAACGAAATAAATAATCAGATAACTGATCAGAATCATTGAAAGCAAAGTCTTTCATTTCGGAGGGAATATATTCAGCAAAGGTTAATGCAAAAAAAGTTTGCAATCCTATCGTTAATGTCAAATCGAGCTGCATTTTATATCCCGGATGCTGTACATCGATCTTTTTGATAACTCGTTTTAAACGTTCATCAAGATGAGGATAATTTATCGCCTTGGTGTTAGGAACGTGGCGTAAAAAAAATTCTGAAAGGTGGGCGATTATCGCCGCAAGAAAGCGCAAAAAACGATCGTGTTCATCGTTGATTGACTCAAACATTGCGTCGACAGCATAGCTATCCGCTTGAATTTCCATCATCCTCAGTCGGCGGTGATCGTCATCGGTCTGGTCATAGAATGGTGATTTGACGCGTTCAATATATTCAACGGCGTAACGGTGTAGCACAAGATGCCCCATCTCGTGAAACATCAAATAGGTCGCCGCCAAAACCAACAAAAACAAGCAAACCGTTTAAAAAATTAGTGTGCCAGGTGTACCAGGCGTATTCATGCGTCCCGGGTGGTTCAGGTGCACCTGCCTTTATAGGCTAAGCGCAAAGAAACTAACCCCTTCCAACTTAATCAACTTCATGGAAGTTAGATTAAGTTGATTAAGTGAGTAGTTGATTAAGTTAACATCGGTGTAAAACTTAATCAACCTAATCTAACCCAATCAATTACCGCCTCAACGTCGTCTCAAACAACTTAAAGATCCGTTTATACTCATCCGTCCAGCTACTGGGTTGTTCAAAAGCGTGGTCTTCTATCGGGTACGAGGTAAGTTCCCAGTTTTCTTTATGTAATTCAATTAACCTTTGGGTTAAACGGACAATATCCTGGTAGTTTACATTCTGGTCAATCATGCCGTGCAGCATTAATAAGTTACCTTTTAGGCCGTTGGCAAAATAGATTGGGGAGCTTAAACGATATGCTTTTTCATCATTAAATGGCTCATTTAAAATGTCATTGGTGTAGCCGTGGTTATAATGTGCCCAATCGGTTACTGAGCGGATGGCCGCCCCGCTGGTGAATACATCCGGCTCGGTAAACATGGCCATCAGCGTCATAAAACCGCCGTAGGAACCGCCATATAAGCCCACATGTTTGGGGTTAACACCGTATTTATCTACCAGCATTTTTACGCCATCCACCTGGTCGCTCAGGTCCTTGCCGCCCATGTGGCGGTAGATAGCGGTGCGCCAGTCGCGACCGTAGCCTGCGCTGCCTGAATAGTCCATATCAAGCACCGTATAACCATTATCAGCCAGCATGTTGTTGAACATGTATTCACGGAAATAATAACTCCAGCCGTATTCAACATTTTGCAGGTAGCCAGCGCCGTGTACAAAAACCACAGCAGGTTTAGCCGGGTCAGCTTTTTTAGGCAGATATAGATGTGCGTAAACATCGCTGCCGTAACGATTTTTAAAGGTGATGATCTCAGGGTCGCGCCATGCGTACGAATTATACTCGGGCGTAGTGGAATGGGTAACCTGGACAGCTGCTGCGCCGGCTTTGTTGGCCTGCACATATAGTTCCCAGGGTTTATTGGTATATGAGTAACGGATAGCAAGCCATTTTTCATCGGGTGAAAGCGTTACTTCGCTCATCCCTTTCATGGAAGTGATCTTAACCGGCTCGCCACCTGCAACCGGGATGCGGTAAAAATTGGTGATCCCGGGATGCTCCATATTGGCGGTAAAATAAAAGGTCTTTTTATCGCTGGATAATTGTAGCGTCTGTACTTCCCATTTACCGCTGGTGAGTTGTTTTTTGATTCCATCGGTTACATCAACCAAATAAACATGGGCATAGCCGCTTGCTTCACTTTCAAAATAGAAATGAACATTATCCGTAAAGCCAAAATTATAAGCGCCGGGACCGCCCACCCAGGCATCATTATGTTCGCGGTCAAGCAGGGTTAAATTACCGGTAGATGGATCGAGTTTCATTATCCATTTGTCCTTATTATCCTGTGCCCTTACTACTACAACCGCATTTTTGCCATCTTCGCTCCAGTAGGGGCCTTCAACAATTACTTTTCTGTCTTCATTAAGCTTTGTCCAGTCGGCAAGCTCTTTTGGGTAATCTTTCACATAATCCGGCAGGTCTTTTATGCCAGGAATTGTTGAGGTAACGACCTTGTAAACAGAATCACGTTGCGTATCAAAAACATAGGATTCAGAAGTTGACTGCGGCGCACCTACTTTGGTCCGGTTGTTAATATCTTCAGTAAAGCCAGATGCAGTAACATAATCGGGCACGATGGTCCGTTTGGCATCGGTTGGGCGTTTGGTAAGGCGGTAGGTAATAAAACGACCATCAGGACTTTGCTCAACATCACCCACCGACTTATCATCTATAGCGATCTCTTTCAGCTTTTTTGGTTCCAGTTCCTTGTTTTCAATTGAATCCAGTTTCCTGTCCTTATCATTTACTTTTATAATATCGAATAACTCAAGCTGCTGGTTTTTAAGCCAGGCTTCCTGCTCACTGCCTGCCGCTTGTGTTTTGTTTCCTTTTGACCCCCTTTTGCCACCTGCCGGTGCCTGCGCAGCCGAATGGGTAAAATTAGTTAGCTGTACCAGTTCTCCGCTGTTTAATTTAAAGGAGTATAGGTTATCTCCGTTCATAAATAATGCTTTGCTTTCGTCACCATTAAAAGAAGGGTCATATTCACGTTCAGTAGTGTTGGTTAACTGAGAGACTTTACCAGACTGAGGTTCTTCCAAAAAAATATCGCCGTTTTTTTCAAACAGCTTCAGCGTACGTTTTTTGTTCCATACACCATATTCGGATGCCATTGCTCTTTTTTCATCAATACCTACTTTAATCGGCTTAACAGCTGATGGCATTATCGAAAACAATTCATCGCGTTCGGAATTATTGGGGTTCCAGTTAAAATAGATCTTCTTGCTGTCATCGGCCCAATGAATAGCTGACGGCGAAACGCCGATCCATTTGGGGTCGCGCATTATCTTTTCAATGGTTAAAGTATCCAGCTTTTGTGCGGACGCAGCAATTGAAGCCGCTAATAATAAGAGGGTAAAAAGTTTTTTCATGTTGAGGTCAGTCAATAGCTAATTCGTTCAAAAAAAGCAGAAAAAGTAAATATTGTTAACGCCAATTAACTCAATCAACCTAATCCAACTTAATCAACCAATCAACTCAATAATACGCAAGATAACAGTTTCAATAATCATTGCTAATTTTAGCAACTGTTTTGTTACAATATGGAATTACAAGGACAAGGGTTTAAGCTTCGCGAATGGAAAGCTGATGATGCTGAATCGATTCAAAAACATGCGGATAACCCCAATATTTATTCTTTTCTGCTCGATAGATTCCCTCATCCCTATACCTTAGAAGCTGCGATCAGTTGGGTTGATATGATGCTTGTGCAAAATCCGCAGGTTAATTTTGTTATTGATGTCGACGGCAAAGCGGTTGGCGTTATCGGCCTTGAAATACGGGAAGATGTTTACCGGAAAACAGCCTTGCTGGGTTACTGGATCAGCGAAACCCTATGGGGCAAAGGCATTATGCCACAGGCCATAAAACTTATCACTGGTTACGCTTTTGAAAACCTCGGCCTGATACGCGTACAAGCCGGTGTTTTGAGCAATAATCCGAAATCAATGCGTGCATTGGAAAAAGCTGGTTTTACCAAAGAAGGCGTTTTAAAAAATAACATCATTAAAAATGAAGTTGTTTTGGATGAGCATATCTACGCCGTTTTGAAGCACGCCTGAATTCCCTTGCCTGAGGCTTACCTCAGTAAATTTACTCAATAACTATTCGTATTAATACTTAAAAGATCAGGTATTTCCCCTCTTTTACGGGTTTATCATGCCTTGTACCTTTACCCTATGAGCAGGGCGCTCTATAATGAAAACCGGAGGTCAACCTACAAGTTGGCCATGCAGTAATTTTTAATATCATGGCAACAGACGGAAGTTTTGCAAGTGAAACAAATATTTATGTATCAACAGCCTCAAAATTAAACTTTGAGCAAACGCGGAGTGTAACCAATGAATTGTTACATATTTTAGGGTACCCGGACAGCTATACCGGGTTCAGGTTCCATTTTATTGATGGCGGCGATTTAATAAACGCCAATGCCTCGGTTGATAATGATCTTAAAGTTTCAATAGGGAGTTAAGTGTTCCTGCAATAAAATCAAGGTGAAAAAACGTCAGTCTGCGTAGTTCTACGCATGTCAAAACCGTAATAAAAGCATATAAATCAGGGGTTTTTTCGCTTGTCTGCGTTTCTTAACCCATCTACCTTTATCCATATAAGCAGGGCGCTTATAACTACACCCGGAAGCCGAAAAGGGGGAACAGAGTAGGCATTTATTTTATAATATCTATTTTATGGGAACCTCAAAAAAATTCTCAAAAGAAACTCCTATTCATGTGTCAGTACCTTCAAATCTGACACTTGAGCAAACCAACGCCATTACCGCTGCTATTTTGCGCGAAGTAGGGTGTCCGCGTTGTTATTCCGGTTTCAGGTTCACCTTTGGTGAAGAAGTTCAAATGATTACTGCACGCATTGCTGAAAACAATGAAGTGAGTATTGAGTCATTAAGCTAATTTTTTGAACCGATGAATGAACTTGGCGTAGGGCTTGTTTATTTTCAGGGACTCGAAGATTTTCTTGCATTGCATTCGTCGCTCATCGATGTGGTTGAGATAGAACCGCAAACTTTTTGGTACGATAAAGATGACGGATGCAATGCATTTAAATACGATGCGGGCGTAACTGATTTCCTGAGGAATTATAATCGCCCCAAATTATTCCACGGTGTTGGCTACCCGGTAGGCGGAACATTTTTACCGCCTGATATGCATTTCAATACCCTGAGAAAACAGGCGGAAGAGCTGCATCCGCAATGGGTAAGTGAACACCTTAGCTTTAATTATATTAAAGAGGCTGATGAGATAATCAACGCCGGCTTCCTGCTCCCGCCCATTCAGTCAAACGAAGGCGTAAAAGTTGCTGTAGCTAACATCCGGAATTACCAGTCACGAATGAACCGGCCATTCGCTTTTGAAACCGGCGTAAACTACCTGCAGCCCCGGAAAAATGAAATGCCCGATGGTTTATTTGTACGCAAGGTGGCGGAAGAGGCTGATTGTCACATTCTGCTCGACCTGCACAACATCCTCACCAATCAAAGAAACGGCAGGCAAAGCGTAAAGGATTTTCTTGAATTTATCCCGTTTGAAAGAGTTATTGAACTGCATGTGGGCGGCGGCATGTATTATAAAGATTATTACCTGGATGCACACAGCGGCGTTTCGGATGCGGAATTATTTGAAATTCTTGAAAATGTGGTTTGCCGTTTACCCAATCTGAAAGCTTTAATGTTTGAAATTGAACCGGACGCTCTTAATAAACTACCCGGAAGCGAGATTACCGGTCAGCTAACAAAAATGCAGCGTATTTGGGAAAAAAGAGGCAATCATTATAAAAAACGCGAAACACAGTCCATACCGTGCTTTTCTCAAAATTTTGATGAAAGCATCAGCGTAAACGAATGGGAAAACACATTGGGCGGCCTTATTTTAGGAAGAAGCCAGGAAAGCAAACTTTCAAAAGAGTTGCTTAAAGATGGGGGTATAGCAATAATTAAAGACCTCGTTTTTAATTTCAGGGGCTCTGTTTTGATTTCGATAATGAAACTTACCACCCGCTTGTTAAGGCTTTCTGTAGGGGAGGAGCGTTTTAACCAATACGTAGTTGATTTTTTTGACACTACCGCCCCCGAATTATTGCCGGTTATTTTGGCTGAGCAATTTGCCGTTTATATCGTGTTAAAAGATCTAAGAGTGCGATATCTTGAAAAGATTCTTGAATACGAACTTTTCACCATTTACACCGCAATTGATAAGCAGGCCAGAAGCGTTAGTTTCAGCTTTGACCCTGCACCCGTAATGGAGGCTTTGGAAAACCTGCAATTGCCGGCCGAACAAGTTATAGGCAAATCGGTAAAACTGCAAATAGTTTACCAACAGCCGGAATTTACGAGCGAAGCCCTTAGTTTTAGCCCGGTATTTCACAACTGATACGCCGGTATCTCTCAATTTATCAATCTTCCATTTAAATCTACCGTCCTGGCAAAAGGGTTTAGATACCGGTTAATCAGCACGGCGAATTCCCTTCGTGAAATTGGTCGGTTCATATCAAAATTCAGCGCAAATTTATAGCGGGTTTTCCAGTCACTTTTTATCCTGGCGTTTAAAACCAGCGGATCTGTTAGTGTATAATCGCTGATGAGTGACAGCGTGTTACCAACGGTAAATTTTTCGCCGGGCTTCTCCTTATTGAACCATAAAAAGGCACGGGTATAAATCTCGGTTAAAACGGGCTTTATTTCGGCTGTTATAACCGGCTCGTCCACCATAAACACAAGCCCGCTTTTCTCGTTTTCGCCTTTTAACAGGCCTGTTGCGCCTACCTGTTGGATAGCCCGCCAGTCGCGGTCCTTTTGCGCAATATCAACAAACGGCAGCAGGTAAACTTTAAAATCTAAAAGCTCGCCTTGTATGACTCTTACTTTCAGGTTTTTAGTAGTCGTTTTAAAGAAAGCGCAATAGGCTGCTACAGCACCTGCCCCCTGACCTAACTCCATTTGTACCGGTAAATATTCAATATCCTTTTCCGCTGGCAATATTCCTTCTGTTACCAGTAGGTTATCAGTGCCATTAGCCAGCAATGCATTAATCGGGAAACTCCAATACCAATAAATTGAATTGGCGGCCGGCTGTGGGCCTGGCCACACATTACCTACAGCTACAGATGTCCGGTATGTTAATGCCCCGTAATTAACCAGTCGAGGGTTAAATGGAGATCCGATTTTTTCGCCCGCCTTTTCTGCTATTGTCGCGGTTTCAGTTGCATCTATTACCACCCTGGCTTTAATTTCTAAATCTTTCCCATCACGTAGGAAATGTACATCCCAATAGTCGCCATCTTTTTTTATAGTAGTGAAGGATGTATTTATATCGACAGTAAGGTTTTTAACAGTATCCGTCATCTTTTGAAAAAGGGTTTCGGTCACGCTTTTTTCAAAAGTGATCGGTGCATCGAAAACTGTGTCTATCCCCGCTGTCTTATTCAGATGAAGTGCATTTTTGTAGAATTCGCTCCAGATGCCTGACGGGACGCTCTGGTTTTTAAAAACTGCAGGTTTGTCGCCAATAACATTTACCCGGATACTATGCGCCGCCAATACCGTTTTTACCTTACTTCTCGCGCATTGTATAGCCGCCGCAACCCCGCTTGCACTGCCGCCAATTACCAGCACATCGGTTTTAATGGTTTGAGCATAAACGGGTGTGGTTACATTTGCAACAGTGTTAAAATAATCGGCTATGTTATCTGTTTTGGTATAACTTGTTTTAAGCCCGGCTGATAATTTAATGCCATTACTTAAAGGATGGGTATAATCCGTTTTAGCGGCAAAAATATTAATGTTGGATGGGAGTGTTCCGGTAAGTAAATCGCTGTTTGTTAATGTACCATCGGGCAGGTAGGTATTATTTAAAAAGGATTGCCTGGTACTGCTGTTATAATTCAGGTAATCAACATCGGCGGTGAGTTCTCTGCCCTTTTTATCATACTGATGCCGGTAATTCAAGTTGACACCCATGTTTTTAAAATTATATTTTCCGCGGCTGTCAGCAACAACTGTAGAATCCAGCGTGTTCTGTGCGTCAAGGAGGCGGCTGGTATTTGTGGTGGGATTATTATACGTATTAAGCAACCCGGTAAACCCGATGCCAAAAGTGGTTTTATCAGAAACATAATAGTCCAGCCCTAATTTGGCGTTGTAAAAATGTGGTCGGCGGGTGATATAAGTATGCTGTAAAAAGTTAGAAGCAGGGCTGCCATCAGGGTTAAAAAAATGCCTGTTGATATACAGATCGTTAAAATTATCGCCGCCGCTGTAACTCAGGTTCCCAAAAACGTTCAGCTTGTTATTGCGGTAATTAAAGTTAAAACTGTTATTGGTTCGTGCATATTGGCCCTGCATATAGCTAAGGTTAAGCCCGCCGTTAAACCCTTTTACCTTACTTCTTTTCAGGCGGATATTAATGATACCGCCACTGCCTGCAGCGTCGTATTTAGCCGGGGGATTGGTCATTAGTTCTATCTGGTCTAAAGTGGACGAGGGTAACGACCGGAGGTAATTTTCCAGGTCGGCGCCGGCCAGGTAGGTTGGTTTATCATCAATAAAGATCTTTACATCTTTCCCTTTCAGGCTAACGGTGCCGTTCTGATCCACCAGTACGCCCGGTGATTTCTCCAAAACATCCATTGCCGACGAACCCGCGTTGCTGATCAAAGCATCCACATTCACAACGGTGCGGTCTACAAGGTGCTCAACAAACGGTTTATGCGAACTTACCCCCACTTCTTTTAACATCGTCCCGCTTTGCTGAAGAACGATTGCCGGCAGCGCGGTGCTTTGCTTTAACCGGATGGTATCGCTTTTATAAGATCTATAGCCCACCATTGTTATCGTTATTTTAAAATCGCCCGTTTTCAGGTTTTCGAAAATAAAGTTGCCTTCGGCATCGGCCAAAGCTGTTTTTACCAATACCGAGTCAGCCGCCTTTTTTAGATAGACTGTTGCGCCATCCATGGGTTTGTTGTTTTCTGCGTTTATTTTGCCACTTAAGGTTAAGCCTGTTTGCGCGGATACAAAAGTTGAGGCAATAGTAAGCCATGCGGCAAAAAAAGCCGTTATTTTAATAGTCATATTTTAATGGGTTATTGTGTTATATGTTGTCTGTTTCAGGACATAATCCGTCCTGTCAGCCTGTTAGCTAATAAAATTTAATAAATAAAAATTTGATTTATTTACTGTTGTCGACGATGGTATTTGATTCGCGTTTTTTATCCGTATCGTAGTTATAAAGCCAGCTCCATTCGCCGTGGCCGGTTATTTTAACATATTTGGCACGGTACTTTTGGTAAACATTATCTGCTTGTTTTTTGTCGTTCACAATAAATTCTTCACTGCTTATTTTAAATGATAAATTATCGCGGGTTGTGATCAGGCCATCTTTCAGCATATCGTCAATAATCCTGTCCCTGCGTTCATCATCCTTTAAAACCACATATGGCTTGGCATTGTAATCAGCGTGATTAAGGAGATAGGCCGATGGGCTGGATTTTATCGATGCGGTTGAATTAACCGCATTCTTCTTATAAACCCGGTTCACAGAATCGCTGATAGCGAGATCCCGCCTTTCATTAAGATCTTGCCGCAATCCATCCAGTTTTTGAACGGATCCATTGAGATTGGTCCTTGAATTTTTTAGTTTATACAGACTATCCGCTTGGTATGCCGGTTTATTGTAATTCCTGCTCCCGTTGTAGTAGCTTTTGCTCCCGTTATAATAGCTGGTATAACTGGTATCATATGGGTGTGTTTTTGCTGAGGGTTCAGTACGTCCGGCTTTTTCGTTTACTTCAGCAGTTTCGTTTTTATGTGGGATGGCGTCGATTATGGATTGATAGGCAGGAATTTGGTTTTGAGCGATCTGTTTACCGTTTACCTGCATCGAGATTAAAACATTGCGTTTATAATTAAGCTGGTACAAAACGCCTTTTTCCTTATAAAGATAACTTGTAAACTGGTAATTTGATATCGAGAAAGCGGTATGATCATTGATCTCGTCCGGTTGAAAAATCTTCAGTTTATTGCTGGCCGATGAGTCCTTTTTTACAACGGTATCCGCAAGCATCGCTTCTTGTTTTAATGCCTTTTTTGGAAGATTGACCTCCTTTTTTACCAGGCTGCTGGCGTGGGTAACCGCGTTGGCGGTGGTCGATACCAGTTTATTAAGCTGTCCAGCGTTTGAAAAAGCAGTAGTAATTAAGCCGGCCGTCACGAGGCAAACGGCAAGCAGCGATTTTTCAACAAGGCTCAGCGACTGATTTTTTTCCGACAGCATCCGTTTCACTCTTGTCACCAGGTGGCCGTTTTTACCTTTTAACGCCATTGCATAAGCGGGCGTTTGCAGTTGGTGCTCCTGGCAGGATACCAGGGCTTTTATATAATTTATCTTATTGCTGGTATGTGCAACCGCGATGTCGTCGCAGCAGTTTTCGCGCTCGGTTTTTATCAGGGCCGAGATCCATAATACTGCGGGGTTAAAGAAAAACACGATCTCCATCAGGCTTTGCAGCAGGTTTACGAGAAAATCGCGGCGGCGGATATGCGCCAGTTCGTGCACCAGGATAGCCTCGATCTCTTCGGTGGATAAAGCGGCCATCAGCCCAACCGGGATCAGGATCAGCGGTTTTAAATGGCCTATGATCATAGGTACTTTAGCAATGCCCGATTCCGCAATATTAATCACTTGTCTGATGCCCAATTTTAGCGCAAGCTGCTTTAGCCGCCGCTCCCAATGCCCGTCAACACGCGAAATGTTTTTGTGCCTCAGATTGTGTAGCTCATTTAGTCCCGTTAGCAGCTGAAGACTTCGCGCTAAAACAATAAGGAACCATATCAGCACTATGGTATTGGCGTTTTTATTAAATGAGCCAATAACATTGTCCATCAAAGTTGTTTTTTCAACCAAACGAATACCAGCATTGCCTGCCTGTATCTGCCCCATGATGTAATTATTGGTTTGACGGGCGTGATTTTGAATGACAGGCGCCCGGTTGAACTCTATTATAAAAGTAACTCCGACAACACAGGCAAAAGAAACGAGCGCGGCTATCAGCAGGTTATAACGCCTCGCCGAAGATGCCTTGCGTGTAAATATAATGATCAATGCGGTTACAGCGGCCAGTATTAAGCCCTGCCATAATGAGTGAACCAGGGTGTTGCCGATGGCGCTTACCAAATTATCGGGGAACAGTTTGATTGTTGAAAGATCCATATCGGTTTGATTTTATTGTTATTTATTCTTCCAATTTCTTTAGTATATCCTTAATCTCCTGAAGTTCCTCTTTCGAGGTTTTTTTATTGCCTAGCAGTTGCATAACGAGTTTGCTGGCAGATCCCTTGTACATCGAATCCACAAACTTGTCGAGCAGGTGCTCTTTGGTTTTTTGCTCGTCTTCGGCAACGCGGTAAACATGCTTCATCTGGCTTTCATCTCGGGCAAGTATGCCTTTATCGGCCATTATCTGCATCAGCTTTAACGTGGTGGTATAGTTTACATCCTTTTGCTTAAGCAGTTCGTTGTTTATTTCACGCACTGTCGACGGGCCGATCTCCCACAAAACCTGTAATATTTCCAATTCAGATTTTGTAGGGTCCAATTGTTTATTTTGATCTTTCATATTCATCACAAATCAAAGGTAGAAAAAGTTTCGTACGAAACAAATATTAGGCAAAATATTTTTTATCGTCAGCTTTGCCGGCTTGTAAGGCCTATATTTACCGTTGATTCTTATCGTCAAAAAATGAAAAAATCAATGTGTATCCTGCTGCTTTGTTTGGGCTGTACCCATCAGCCTAAAGCGCCAACCGTTTCTATCAGCCTGGTAAACAACAACCAATCCATCCAGTTCAAAGGCCTCGACCCGGCGATTATGGGGGAAGTCAGTCGCAATGCAGCGCCCGCCGTATGGGAAAACCTGATTCCGGTTTACCGGATGCCCACTGATACGGATCTGAAAGATTATCAGCCGGTTCAACATGGTACATACCAGCTAAAAGACAGCGTTATTGTGTTTACACCCGATACCCCGTTTACAAAAGGCCATACTTATTTTATGCGTTATTACCAGTTTGAAGGCGGCACAAAGCCCTGGGATTTTATTAAAGGGAAAAAGAAATTAGGCAGTGTTAGTTACCGGGATCTGGTGTTCGGTGAGAAGTGAGTGGTGAGTAGTGAATGAGAAAAAAGCTCCCATTTACTTCCAATTTACCTTTCACATCTCACTACTCATTATTCACTGCTCACCAAAAAAACTTTGAATCCAAGAAAAAAATCCCTATATTTGCATTTGAATTAAAAAAGAGGGGGCGTTTGTCCCCTCTTTTATTTTATCAATCAAATTATCTGATCGATAATGAATATTGAAAAAAGAGTAAAAGAACTGATTGAAGAGAAGATAGCCGATAAACCCAACCTGTTTATAGTCGATATAAAAATGCACTCGAACGGTAAACTGGTTATACTGGTTGATGGGGATAATGGCATAGGCATTGATGACGTTGCGGGCATAAGCAGGTATGTAGGATTTAAGCTGGAGGAGGAAAATGTGATAGAAACGGCTTATAACCTGGAGGTTTCGTCGCCGGGACTTGATGCCCCGCTCAAATTGATCAGGCAGTATATTAAAAATATTGGTCGTAACTTAGCCGTTAAAATGGCCGACGGCACCAAAAGAGAAGGCAAACTAAGTAGCATTACGGAAGATGCCATCGTAATAGAAGAAAAAATAAAAGAAAAGGGAAAAAGAGCCGAAGTTATTGAGGCTGTAATCCCGATAGATAAAATAGCAGAGACAAAAGTTTTAATATCATTCAAGTAAGAATTTTAATATCATTCAAGTAAGAAAATGAGCAATATTAATTTAATTGATTCTTTTCAGGAATTTAAAGATTTCAAGAACATCGACCGCCCAACCATGATGAGCGTACTGGAAGACGTTTTCAGAAGCATGATCAGGAAAAAGTATGGTACCGATGAAAATTGCGACGTAATTGTAAACACAGATAATGGTGACCTCGAGATCTGGCGTACGCGCAAGGTAATGGAAGATGGTTTTAGTGAAGATGACGACCTGGAAATTGAACTGGCCGAGGCAAGAACACTTGACCCGACATTGGAAGTTGGCGACGAATACATCGAGCAGATCACCCTTGAAAGCTTTGGCCGCCGCGCTATATTGGCAGCACGCCAGACACTGGTTTCTAAAATCCTGGAACTTGAAAAGGATGAGATCTTTAAAAAATACAAAGATCGTGTGGGTGAAATTGTAACCGGAGAGGTTTACCAGGTTTGGAAAAAAGAAACCCTGGTACTTGACGATGAAGGCAATGAGTTATTGCTGCCAAAATCAGAACAGATCCCTGCGGATTACTTTAAAAAGGGCGATACTGTAAAAGCGGTAGTTGATAAAGTGGATATGCTGAACAGCAACCCGAAGATCATCATTTCGCGCACGGCGCCTGCATTTTTGCAGCGTTTGTTTGAAATGGAAGTACCCGAAATATTTGACGGGCTGATCACCATTAAAAAAATCGTTCGCGAACCGGGCGAAAGAGCAAAAGTGGCAGTTGAATCATACGACGACCGTATTGATCCGGTTGGCGCTTGTGTGGGTATGAAAGGATCACGCATCCATGGTATCGTTCGCGAGCTGAAAAATGAGAATATTGACGTAATCAATTACACCAATAATTTACAGCTGTACATTCAGCGCGCTTTATCGCCGGCCAAAATAACATCTATTAAGCTGGATGATGAGAAAAAAACCGCAGCAGTTTACTTAAAACCCGACCAGGTATCATTGGCCATTGGCCGCGGCGGGCATAATATTAAGCTGGCAGGTAAATTGACCGGGTATGAAATAGATGTTTACCGCGAAGCGGACGAACAGGATGAAGATGTGGATATAGAAGAATTTTCAGACGAAATTGAAAGCTGGATTATTGATGAATTTAAACGAATCGGCCTGGATACTGCCAAATCAGTATTGGCATTAACTGTTAACGAATTGGTAAAACGCACCGACCTTGAAGAAGAAACCGTGAAGGATGTGTTATCAATTCTGCAAGCTGAGTTCGAATAATCATAATAACCAAAATTAAAATCGTATTTTTGCACAAAAAAAGCAGAGAAAGCATATAATAAATGTCAGAAGACAAATCAATAAAATTATTTACAGCAGCAAAAGAGCTGAATATCGGTACGGGTACTATTGTTGACTTTTTAGCAACAAAAGGGTACAAGGTACAAAAACACCCTATGGCCCAGCTTGATGGCGATATGTACAACGCTCTTTTAAAAGAATTTGCTGTAGATAAAATTATTAAGGAAGAAGCAAAGCAGATCAGCATCGGGAAGATCAGAAAAGAAGAACCGGTGCACTTTCCTGAAAAGCCTGCTGAAACCCGCCGTTCGAGAGATTTTGAGAACGAGGAAATCCTTATAAAAAATACCGGCCATCATTTTACCCCTCCTGCAGTAGAAAAACCAAAACCGGTTGAACCTCTTGCAGCACCCGTGCCTGTAAAAGCAGAAGAACATACTGATGCTTTACCGGGCGTTAAGGTAGTGGGTAAAATCGACCTTGATAATTTGCACGCAAAAGTTCAGCCGGTTGAAAAACCTGTTGAAGTAAAAGTGCCGGAAGTTGTTGTTAAACCGGAAGTTGTCGCTCCAAAACCGGAGCCCGAGCCTGTAAAAGAACAGCCAAAAGAAATTATCCCGGAAGCGCCAAAAGCTGAAGTTCCGGCGGTTAAAGTAGCCGAACCGGTTGTTGAACCGATTAAGGTGGAAACCAAACCTGAACCAGTAGCTGAAACACCTGATGAACCACAGGAGCCCGAAGTAATACGGGCAAAAGCAGAGCGTTTAACAGGACCAAACGTTATTGGTAAAATACAATTACCAGCCGATGCGCCAAAGCGTAACCCGGTAGCCTCGTCTTCAAACACTAATAACGCCCAGGATCATAAACGCAAAAGAAAGCGTAAAGATCATCATGGCAACCATCCGGGTAATAACCCGGGCCAGCAGGCCGCTAATCCCCCGGGACAGCAGCAGCCACATGGCGGTAACCGTCCTGATTTCAGGAACCGCGGTAATAATCCTCCGGGTGGCGGAGGCGCGCCTGGTGGCGGTCACCAGGGAGGCGGCAATCGTCCTGATTTCAGGAACCGTAACGCTCCTCAAAATAATACGCCAAAAGAAGAACCTTCAGAAAAGGATATACAAGACCAGATAAAGGCAACTTTAGCGCGGTTAAGCGGCGCCGGTAAATCCGGCAAGTTCGCGCAGCGTGCTAAATTCCGCCGTCAAAAACGTGATGATGTAGCCGCTTCTGCCGAAGAACTGGCAATGGAAAACGAATTACAAGCGAAGGTATTAAAGGTTACTGAGTTTGTTACCGCCAATGAACTGGCTTCGATGATGGATGTTTCTGTAACACAGATCATATCCACCTGTATGAGCCTGGGCATGTTCGTTTCTATCAACCAAAGGCTTGATGCTGAAACACTGAGCATTGTTGCCGACGAATTTGGCTACCAGGTTGAGTTTGTAAAACCACAGGACGAAGAAGGCAGCCTTGATCAACCGGATGACCCGGCAGACCTGATACCACGTGCGCCAATTGTTACGATCATGGGCCACGTTGACCACGGTAAAACATCATTGCTCGACTTTATCCGCAAAACTAACGTAATCGGCGGCGAAGCGGGTGGTATTACCCAGCACATCGGCGCTTACGAAGTTACTTTGCCGGATGATAAAGGAAAGATCACCTTTTTGGATACACCGGGTCACGAAGCGTTTACCGCGATGCGTGCCAGGGGTGCCCAGGTAACCGATATTGTAATTATTGTAATTGCTGCTGACGATAGCGTGATGCCGCAAACCCGCGAGGCCATAAACCACGCACAGGCTGCAGGTGCGCCGATCATCTTCGCATTCAATAAAATTGATAAACCGGGGGCAAACGCCGATAAAGTCCGCGAGCAATTATCAGCCATGAATATTTTGGTTGAAGAGTGGGGCGGTAAATACCAGTCGCAGGAAATATCAGCCAAAACCGGCCTGAACGTAGAGTTGCTTTTAGAAAAAGTATTACTGGAAGCCGAATTGCTCGAATTAACAGCAAATCCAAATAAACGCGCCGTAGGTACGGTAATAGAAGCTGCTTTAGATAAAGGCCGTGGTATTGTTACCACCATCCTGGTACAGGCAGGTACATTAAGAGTTGGCGATCCGATACTGGCCGGTTGTTATAGTGGTCGTGTAAAGGCATTGACCAACGAACGTGGCCAAAGGGTTGAAAAGGCTGGTCCATCAACTCCGGTGCAGGTATTGGGTATGCAGGGTGCACCTACTGCAGGTGATAAATTTAACGCGCTTGAAAGCGAAGTTGAGGCACGTGAAATTGCCAACAAACGTTTACAGCTACAACGCGAACAAGGCTTACGTACGCAAAAACATATCACCCTTGATGAAATTGGCCGCCGTTTGGCAGTTGGTAACTTTAAGGAGCTGAATATTATTGTGAAAGGTGACGTGGATGGATCTATCGAAGCATTGTCAGATTCATTGCTAAAACTTTCTACCGAACAGATCCAGGTGAATATCATATCAAAAGCTGTAGGGCAGATCTCCGAATCGGATGTATTGCTGGCTTCGGCATCGGATGCCATTATTATCGGTTTCCAGGTGCGGCCATCAGGCGGTGCGCGTAAACTGGCCGAGCAGGAGCAAATTGACATCAGGCTTTACTCCATCATCTACGATGCGATAAACGAGATCAAGGCGGCGATGGAAGGCATGCTTGCACCAACTTTCGAAGAGAAAATTGTTGCCAATGTGGAGATCCGCGAAACCTTTAAGATCAGCAAGGTTGGTACTATCGCGGGTTGTATGGTGCTGGATGGCAAAATTAACCGCAACAGCAAAATACGTATCATCCGCGAAGGTGTGGTAGTTTATACCGGCGAACTTGCTTCGCTGAAACGCTTTAAAGACGACGTGAAAGAAGTTAGCGCAGGCTACGAATGCGGTTTGAATATCAATAACTTTAATAACATTGAAGTAGGTGATATTGTGGAAGCGTATGAAAATGTAGAA
>Ga0206965_10245_pt1 | contig 16840 bp, 15 predicted proteins | sample Alteio_BWOrgHeat_26_FD_152973 | JGI IMG/M metagenome (GOLD analysis project Ga0206965, IMG submission 152973) | Enriched cells from forest soil in Barre Woods Harvard Forest LTER site, Petersham, Massachusetts, United States -... | ecosystem: Environmental > Terrestrial > Soil > Temperate forest >...
CGCTTGGGTCAATTGCCAGCAGCACGTCGCCCGCTTTCACCGTCTGGTTATCGAGCATCTGCACGGTCTTGATGTAGCCCGCTACTTTTGGCCTGAGTGACGCCACATGTGCTTCAATGGTGGCATCGTCAGTCGATTCCTGGCCACGGTGCAGAAAAACATATATCCCCGCAAGAGCGGCCACAATGACAAGTGCCAGGAGGATTCGTATAGAGGAGCGTGCCATACTATCGTTCTTGTATTTTTTATTTGATAAACTACACGGTGTAGTGTAATATAAAAATGAAACATTGTCCATAATCAAATACAACCCTATAAGGTATGACCATCTAAAGAACTGTTTTATGGGAAGAAAAAAACTTGATCCGGCCACCAGCGTCACGCGTCAGCGGATACTCGAAGCCGCTAGCCGCCTGTTCGTACGCAAGGGATATCATACGGTCAGCATGGATGCGGTAGCAGAGGCCGCACCTGTCTCCAAGCGTACCCTCTATAATCACTTCAGCGATAAAAATGCGCTTTTTCAGGCAGTGATTCAGAATCGCTGCGGCCAGCTTTCCGCGAAGCTGGAACGTAGCCTGCAGGATTACCAAGATGCCGAAGAAGCCCTAACAAAAGTAGGGCAGCAATTTCTGGCGACGGTGCTTGCTCCCGATGGGATTAATCTCTACCGCACCCTTCTTACTGAATCGCAGCAATTCCCGGAACTCGGAAAGCTATTTTACGAATCCGGCCCAGCGCGTACGCGTAAGCTGCTGACGGAATATTTGCAGCATTTGCACGATCGGGATGTATTACGGGTACCTGATCCGGAACTGGCATCGGGCATGTTCATCGGCATGCTATTTAACCGCATCCATATGCAGTGCTTGATTGGGCTCAAGAAACAGGTGTCGGCAAAAGAAATCAATGCCATCGTCGCCTACGCAGTGACACTTTTTTTGCGTGGGCATTCACGTTAATCTGAATGCACTTTGCACGTGCAATGATCGTTCCTTTATGTCGACATCAAAGGCTACGTACGGCAATTTTATTTATTGCTAGGTAAGTTATCTTCTCAACATTCTAATAGATGTCGTGGATATTTTCCCTTCACTATGAATGTTCCTGTGAATCAGCCCATCGGATGCCTGCCATCGCGGATGCCTGTTCTTAATGTTTGCAACGCTTTCGCTTTGCCTAACTTTATACCCGGAGGAGAATTTATGTCTAAACATTCCGTTCACACAAAAACCAGTGCTGCATCCCACAAAAATCTGAAACTGGTGAGTCATCGTCACAGCCGGACGCCGGGGCGCGATCACGAAGGCCATTTTACGGTGGCTACCCATTCCTCCTCTGGCAGGGAGGATCAGCATGGTGATGAAGAAAGCCATCATGGCCGGAATGTGCGCTCCCGCCGGTTCTCAGCCAATTATTAAAGTTCCGAAGAGAATAAAATTCCCTTCAGGAGTTTCTATGAAAAGACCATTCCATGTTCTAAGCAACTTTGTCCACGGCGTGTTTCACATTCCGGCATCGCGGAAAGTGTGCCTGCATGCGGAGAAAGAACTGCGCAATCATCTTAGCGAGCGGCAGATCGACAGGATGGTGGAAGCAAGTTTTCCTGCCAGTGACCCGCCCAGTACCTATTAACATGTAAGGAGGACAGTATGGATATTTATGCTACGCTCAAAAAAGACCATCGCAATGTTGCGACACTGATGGAGAAGGTACTATCCACCAGAGATGCAGGCCAGCGAGAGGAGATTTTCAGAGAAATCAGCAAAGCCCTCACATCCCACGCTGAGGCTGAGGAGGCAACGTTCTACGACAGCCTTAAATACGCGAGTGAAACGGAGGAGAGCATCGAATTTGCTCAGGAAGATCAGAATGAAATCAAAGAGTATCTGCATAAACTTTCTTCACTATCGGCCGACAGCGAAAAATGGATAGAGCTTTTTGGCGAATTCAAGCAGGCGGTTGAGCATCATGTAAAGGATGAGGAAGAGCGCATTTTCCCGCATGCCAAACATGTGCTGAGCGAGGAACGTGCTAATGCCCTTGGCAAGGAGATGCAGAAACGTGAGAAAGAGGCCATGGGAGAAGCAGCATAAGTGAACCAAATTAGTATGGCGTATTGCAATATCTGCAAGGCAACGTACCCCAACGGAGCTGCGCTGAACGTAAATCCTCCGCAGCTTAAGAGAAGTAAAAATAAAGATCGGCGGGATAAGTCACTATAGATGCCCTTCTTTTCGCTGCTTAGCAGTTTGGCCAGTATGCTCTTTGCGCTTAGTCTTAGCCAGATTGCGCCGGTTCTTGGATTTACTGGCATATTTTGATGCGCCCGCTTCAGACAAGGCAATAGCGATAGCTTGGCTTCTGTTTTTTACCTTGCCGCCTTTGCCGTGCTTGCCACTTTTTAATTCGCCATGTTTATATTCATGCATGACGCGTTCGGTGACTTCCTTTTGAGCGTTGGATTGTTTTGCCATACCGTTCTCTGCTATGCCTAAGAGCCGTGGGCTAGATCAGGTGAAAAACATTCAGAAAAATAATGACCACGATAGGTACTCCGAGGAGCCATAAAATCAAACTGCGCATGAGATATTCCTTTCTTAATGAGGGTACTCTGAACATGAAAAGCGGATCAGATATAAAAATGCCATGCGTTAGCGGCAATAATTCCCACATAAAGCATGGGAATTTTATGGCTGTGCCTCTAAGCACAAGCTATGGCACTGCGAAAGAAACATCTTTGGTGGTTAATTCTGGCGCTGCTGGTAGCGGCGATCATCGCAGTGCATCTTTATCTGGATATATGGCTTAAGGATTACGTCAATCGTGTACTGAGTGACCTCAATGGGTATGAGGGTTCGGCAGAATCGATCGATGTCGCATTTTATCGCGGTGCTTATACCATCCATCATCTCAAGCTTTACAAAAAAAATGGCAATATCCCTGTACCATTTCTCTCTGTTGAGACGGTCGATTTTTCGGTTCAATGGACCGCCCTTTTTCATGGGCGCATCGTCTCCAACGCCGATCTGGAAAAGCCGATTCTTAATTTTGCGATAGCCCCAAACGGCAATGCCAAGCAGAACGGCATGGGTGTGGATTGGACAAAGCCCATAAAAGATCTGATGCCTATCGATATTAACCACGTCACGTTCCGCAACGGTATGCTTACTTACCGCGACTTTTCCACTACGCCGAAGGTGGATGTCTATATCCATCGCATGTCAGGTGAAGTGCGTAATCTGCGCAACGTAGTCGATAAAACGCACCCGCTGCCCTCAACGCTGGAGGTGGATGGCGATTCCATCGGCGGCGGCAGGCTCAGTATCACTGGCCGTTTGAACATCCTGAAAGAAGTTCCGGACATGAAGCTTGCCGCGAAACTCGAGAACGTAAACCTCAAGGCGCTCACCGATTATAGCAATGCTTATGCCTCGGTGGATATACGTGGCGGCACGCTAGATGTGTATTCGGAACTGAACGTCAAAGACAATGAGGTCTCAGGCTATGTTAAGCCTTTGGCCAAGGGTGTTAAGCTGATTGATTTGCACAAATCGGCCAATCCGATCAAACTGGCGTGGGAGACTATAGTCACAGGGATAGTAGAGATTTTTACCAATCATTCGCACGACCAATTCGCCACTAAAATTCCCTTAAGCGGGCGCCTTGACAATGTGCATACGCAAATGCTCCCTGCTCTTGGCGGCATTATACGTAATGCCTTTATCGAGGCTTTTAAACCCACTTTTGATAAAAATCAGGCGCATCCATAGAGTACCCTTACGCTGCATAAATAGCCGGTAAAAACTCCGCTTTGCTTATAATTACTCTTGGCTAGTGGTATGGTTTCTTTATATCGCCTCTACTATCCTTGTTCATGCTAGTCTTTTATATAAACCATTAAAGGAGAAGCATATGAGTAAGGATACTGCAGCAGGCCAGGCCAAACAGGTTGGCGGCAAAATTGAAGAATTAGGTGGAAAGTTTCGCCAAGGCGTTGCCCATGTTACCGGTGATGATAAAGCTGAGGCTCATGGTAAAGCCGATGAGCTTCGTGGCCAAGGTAAACAGATAGAAGGCAAAGTTCAGGAAGCCTGGGGTAAAACCAAGGATGCTGTTAAGAAAGCAGCAAACGATTAATTTTCCTCTGTTCTAAACGTCAAAGAATGGGCCCCTCCAAGGGCCCATTCTAATCTATATTACAGCGTGGCAATCAAGGATTCGAGTTCACGCTCCGCAGATGCTAATTCTTTTTCCAAAGTGGCATACGACTGATTCAGACGCTTAAGCTGCTTGTCGTCGCCAGAGGTGGCGCACACCGCCATTTCATTTTCCATAGCGTCCTTGCGACGAATAATGTCTGCTATTCTGGCTTCGATACGGGCGGATTTCTGATCCACGCCTGGCTCACCGGTAGATGCTGTCGCTTCATGTTCCTTCTGGTTGCGTGCCTCCCGCTTTAACTGCTCGCGTTCCTTACGGCGCTGCGCGATGATCAGGCCGCGGTAGGCTTCCAGATCGTCGTGATAAGGCTCGCAGGTTCCATCGGCCACCAGCCATAGGCGGTCGGCCACGCATTCGACCAGATGCGGATCGTGGCTCACTAAAATCACCGCGCCGTTATAGTTATTGAGCGCCTGCATGAGGGCCTCGCGTGCATCAATGTCAAGATGGTTAGTAGGCTCGTCGAGTAGCATAATATGCGGCGCATTAAAACTCATCAGGCAGAAAAGCAGCCGTGCCTTCTCGCCGCCGGATAGTTCGCCCACTTTGGTATCGGCCTTGTGCTTGTCGAAGCCAAAATTGCCCAGCATCGCCCGTATCTTTGCCTGTGGCTTGTCTTTCATCGCCTCGCGCATGACTTCAAACGGCGTGCGCTCTACATCGAGTTCATCGGTCTGAAACTGCGCAAAGTATCCTACCTTGAGCTTGCCGGATTTTAGCATCTGGCCGCCCATCGGCGTCAGGCGCGATGAAAGGATTTTCACCAGTGTCGATTTGCCGTTACCGTTGGCGCCCAACAGCGCGATGCGATCATCCTGATCGACGCGCAGATTGAGCTTGCGCAGCACCGGTTTGCCGCCATATCCCGCATCCACGTCTTCAAGTGTAATCAGTGGCGATTTTAATTCCTCCGGTTCGGGGAAAACGAAAGCGGTAACGCGATCGGCCATCACTGCATCGACGATATCCATCTTCTCGATCATCTTGAGACGGCTTTGCGCCTGGCGCGCTTTGCTGGCTTTTGCCTTAAAGCGGTTGACGAATTCCATCATCTTGGCTTTTTGCGCCTGCTGCTTTTCGTGCATGGCCTGCTGGTTGAGCAAGCGCTCGGCGCGACGGCGCTCAAACTGGTCGTAGTTGCCTGTGTATTTGACGAGTTTCAGATTTTCCAGATGCAGGATATGATCCACCGTCTTATTCAGGATGTCGCGATCGTGGCTGATGATGATGAAGGTACCCGGATAGCGCGTGAGGTAATTTTCCAGCCATACCATTGCCTCGAAATCAAGATGGTTGGTGGGCTCGTCGAGCAGCAACAGGTTGGGCTGCAGGAAGAGTGCGGCAGCTAGCGCCACACGTGCACGCCAGCCACCCGAGAAGGAGTTGATAGGGCTGTTCTGTGCTGCGTCGCTGAAGCCCAGTCCCGCAAGGATGGTGGCGGCGCGAGCGGGTGCGTCGTATGCTTGAATCTCCTCCAGGCGCGTATAGATATAGCCGATGCGATCAGGGTCTTGCGTGGTCTCTGCTTCCTTGAACAAGGCCGCACGCTCCTTATCAGAGTCCAGCACCACGTCAATGAGAGTAGTTTCATCTTCAGGCAAATCCTGGCGCACCATGCCCATGCTGGCGCCTTTGATCAGCGTGATTTCGCCGCCGTCGGAAGTAAGCTCGCCGGAGATGAGCTTGAATAATGTCGATTTACCGGTACCGTTTGGACCGACAAGCCCCACGCGATGGCCGGCTGGAATATTGATCGATACTTTATCGAGCAGGGTGCGCCCGGCGATACGGTAGGTAAGATCGGTAATCGAAAGCATGATACATGGCCCCGGCGGATTGAAGAGCGCGCACGCTAATGATTTTTAGGGTGAAAGTCCAATGCATTGGAAAGTTGCGGGGATTTAATGAAAAAAGATGGTGGTAAACGGAGTCTCCTCAGCCTTAGCAGCCTCATTAAAGTTTGGACAGACTCTCCATATCATCTGATGCGTTCAATTATATAAAATTGACTTTCTTTCCATTTTGAAGCTTAAATCGCATTAAGCTTAACTGTTGGGAACTTGATATGACGTATCTAAGCTTGATGGCAAGGGGCGTGGCGGTGGCATTATGCATGGGGATTTTATGCACGAATGCAGAGGCCCAGCAGGTTCACCCCACTGAAAAGCTGGATGTCAAAATACCCTTTGAACTTAAAAAGATCGATGGCTCGCTATTATTGGCAAAATACTATAAAAAGATGGATGAACTATTACTTTATTATAGTCCTACGGGCGCTGTAAGGAAGAGTGGCCAGATTGTTGGATTATTCTACCATATCGCATCTGATACGGTGCCTTCCGAAATTTTAAATACCTATGGAGAAGATTTAACACGCCAAGGGTTTCAGTTTGTAAAAGACGCCAGTTATGGCACACCGGGATTGATGAGTGAATGCTATCTGAATCTGGGAGTATCCTTCTGTGGTTTAGAAAAAGCTTTTTTGAATCCTGTCAGTCAGAAAATGGTCACCTATAAAAAATCGGTAGATGGCGGGGATGTCTATATTAAGATTACGGCCGCAAGAGCCGCCACTCCTTATAATTGGTCTGCCAAGAACTCTTTTGCAGTAGCCGATAAAATAACGTTTCAGAAAGACGATAATCTACTCGAAATGACCATGGTGCTACCTAAAGTCACTAGTATTGCCTTGGTAAAAGAAGATATCAATTTTATGCATGACAACCTCCTCAGCAGTGGTTCTGTTAACCTTTATGGGATATACTTTGATTTCAATCAAACGGTTCTGAAGCCGGAAAGCGAAACGACTATTGGTGAGATCGCCAAGTTGCTGCAGGCCGACCCTGCGTTGGTGCTGGGAATAGTGGGCCATACCGATAATCAAGGATCGGCGCAATATAACCAAAAATTGTCGGAAGGGCGTGCAGCTGCGGTGGTGGCTGATCTAGTCCAGAAATACGGTATCGATAGCAAAAGACTCTTTCCATCGGGTATGGGGGACACCAAGCCTATCGTCTCCAACGATACCGGGGAAGGTCGCGCAAAGAATCGTCGCGTAGAACTCGTAAAACGTAATCCGTAAGATTGGCTATCTATAATCAGAATACCACATGTCTGTATAGGGGGCGCAAATAGCCCTTCTTTGCTAATACTATTTATTCATTGCAGTAGGCGTAGATTCTTTGGACCATTTTGTCATCTCGTCTATAAAAGCACGAGCTCTTTTTCCTGCTTCTCCATTGGTTTTTGCGACAGCTCCTAATAAAAGCAACCCGCGCTTATAGTCCGTCTTGGTAATTATCAGGGCACGTCCCAGGTTATAATAAGCCTCTGCGGAAGGTGGTTGAGCAGCGACCGCACGCTCCCAGTAAGCCAATGCTTCTTTAGTATGATCTTTCTTGGCCTCTAAAATACCAAGGCTGTTAAGGGCATTCGCGTGCGTGGGATCGAGCTGAATTGCATTGCGGTAGGCGTCGACAGCCTTATCGTCATGCCCCAGGATTTCTTCCTGCCTACCAACAGCAAACCAGGCGTTCGGGTCGTTCTTTGCCCTCGGTGGTAGAATTGTTTGCGGTAGTGGAGCCGCATCTGCGAGCTTCTTATTTGGTATTATAGGCGCTCCCATTATAGCGGATAATCTGGTTTTTTCTGCATCGGGAAGAATATGAGACGATCGAACATAGTCGATCGCGGTAAATCCGGCTTTATTTTTGATGTCAGGCTTTGCCCCATGTTTAATAAGAATCTCAATGCCGGGAATCCATGCATTTAGTGCAGCGGTATGCAATGCTGTCTCACCTTGATTATCCTGAGCATTCACTTCGGCTCCATGATCCAGCAACTCAGCCACCATATCAATTTGGTGATCAGCGTCGGCTTTTCTTTCTGCCATCCCCATATTTGCAAGCATCAGCGCCGTTTGGCCTCTTGAAAGCTCTTTTATATTAACATTTGCACCCGCTTCAATAAGTACCTTAACCACAGCTGCTCGCACTTTCAAGCAAGCGGGCATAAGGGCTGGCCTGCCACTCTTGTCAATCGCATTTACATCTGCTTTTTTTGCAATCAAGGCTTTTACGACCGATACTTGCCCCATGGAGGCCGCTAACATGAGAGGAGTCAGCCCACCCCATTCGTCGTGATGCTCGTTCACATTTGCACTTTCCTCAACAGCTTTGAGTGCCTCGGCAATATGCCCACCCATGATGGCTAGGTAAAGAGGAGACTGGATCTGTGGTTTAATTCGATAGAAATTCGGAAATTCAATGCCGTCGACAGCTTTATCATCTTCTGTAAGCTGTGATGTGGGCAAGGCACTTTGAGCGCAGACGTCACCGGCGGCGAATATTGAAAAGATGAGAAGCAGAACAAGCAATTGTTTCATGACACTATCACCCCTTTTATTAGTCAGTGTGGCTGGAATATGTCTTATATGAGGGCGAACATAACAATATGCAATTATCAGCCGTATTATTAAGATAACAAATGACTATTTCAGAGAGTGCTCCAATAAATCAAAAATATCATCAGAAAAATTATTCACGATGTTTATTTTCTCAATCTTGCTATAACTATTTGCATCCTCCACTTCTTGGGTTAAGAAAATACAATTATCCTTATTAATATAGTCATATTTTTGAATGAAATATTTGTCCTTAATTATTCGTGGTTCTTTCAAGCGATAACCTTTTAATCCACCAATAATCTTGAAATCGGAAGTAAGTTCATCCTGATAGACAATAGTAGGTTCCCAATATTTACTTTCTTCTTTTGATACAAAATAAGTGAATTTTTTATAGCCTGAGCCATCCGGACTAATTATAAAATAATCTGTTCGTTCCTTCGTTTTCTTATTTATTCTCGACAAGGTTTTCGAGACTATTTTTCCTTCAGCCAAAAGATCATGGACATAGCCATGTTCTTGTATCAACTCTTCAATATCCGAAATGCTATTCTCATCTGTCTTGATATAGTGATGCCCAAATAATTGAACGGTGTTCCCGGTAGGTTTAGCCTCAACTATATAATCCTGCCAAGACAATTTATTCGGATATTGGGTTTCGCAAAATTTCTCCCTTTTGTTATCCGCAGGCTCTTCCGCATTCACAATAGAAGCTTCAAGAAGCACGAGCTGAGTTGTTATTAGGAAAACTACACTAACAAATATTTCTTTCATATTACCCACATTTCTAATGTTTCTGAGCATAGGCATTGGATGGATAAATCGCAATCAAAAACACGTGTGTAGAAGCTGATTGTGGTATGTTGCGAAAGCCACGCCCTTTGCCAAGGGCGTGGCTTTCGATGGGGAAGAGGACTAGAAAAGTAATCCAGTTTGTCACGTGTCAGCATATCCTTAGGTGTCAATATAAACGTAGTCACCATTATTTCACCGAAAAGCATTTCGTTCTTTGCGATTGGCGGATTTGCCTTCCGGCTCAAAAAGCGCCACCTGACGGATGATCAGACTAAGTAGACTTGGCTTCTTACACACGGTATATATTGAGAACAAATGACACAGGATTTGTCTATGCATGATGTGTATATCAACAGTTTGGGTTGCTTTCTGCCGAGTAGCCCAGTCGGCAATGCTGAAATGGAAGAATATCTAGGGTGGATTGGTGGTAAACCATCCAAATATCGTGCGTTGGTACTCAGGCAAAACAAAATAAAAACGCGCCATTATGCACTGAACAAGGAAGGGAAAACACTTTTCAGCAGCGCCGAGATGGCTGCGCTTGCTATTGGGGATGCTGTAGCAAGATCGGAAATTTTGGTAAATGACATCGACTACCTTGCAACGGCCGCCACGCTGGGTGATGCTTTAGTGCCGGGACTGGCTTCGCATGTACATGCCGCGCTGAAAATAAAGCCCCTTGAAATAGCGAACTTTCAAAGTGTTTGCGCTAGTTCGTTGATGGCTGTCAAATCAGCCTATTTGCAGTTAAAGGTGGGCGAGCATAGCTGCGCAGCAGTTAGTGGCAGTGAATTTTCCAGCCGCTACTTTCGTCCCGGATTCTATGAGCATACGGATACATTTCAGCAAACGGGTGAAATTCCATTCCAAACAGATTTTCTGCGCTTTACCCTGTCAGATGGCGCGGGCGCAGCCATACTAGAAACCAAGCCTAATGCGCGACAACTCTCACTCAAAATTCACTGGATTGATATTAGGTCTTACGCCGATCGATTTGATACCTGCATGGTGGGTGGTGCTGTGAAACGGGCAGGGGATTGGTCGTACTGGGGTGGCTTTAACAGCCCAATAGAGGCGATACATGCTGGGGCGTTGATGCTTTCGCAGGATTTTGAGCTCATGAAGCAGATGATTCCTGTATGGATAACACATTACCTTGATCTGATAGACGCAGGTAAAATTATCCTCAAAGATGTTGACCATGTATGTTGCCATTATTCTTCCTATTCGTTGCGCGAAGAAGCAACGAAATTGCTTGAAAAAGCAGGTGTAATGATCGACGAACAGAAATGGTTCAGCAATCTTTCCACAAAAGGCAATACAGGGACAGCTTCCATTTTCATACTGCTTGAAGAGCTTTACCATAGCGGGAAGGTCAGGAAAGGTGAGAAAATTCTCTGCCAAGTTCCAGAAAGCGGGCGCGCACTTAACGGATTTATGCTACTGGAAGCAGTATGATAAATTCACAGACACAATCCACATTGCGCAGCTTCATTAAAATTTGGACAGACTTTGCAACGAGCCTGGACACCGTCCCCGTCATTGATAAGCTGAGGCGAGGCAAATTCCGCATTGAGGATTATCAGCAATTTCTTATTAATCACCGCCAGCAGGTCATTGAAGGTTCTCGGTGGATTGCACGTGCCGCATCCAGCATCACCAGCGAATATGCCGAGCAGCGTTCAATGTTCTTGAAACACGCTATCACTGAACATCGTGATTACAAGATGCTGGAAGCCAATTATGTATCAGTTGGTGGTAAGCTAGAAGACATTTTACAGGCGGAAAAGAACATCGGTTCTGAGGCACTACATGCATTTATGTACAGCCGCGCAACCGAGCCTAACCCGTTTGATCTTTTGGGTGCCATGTTCATCATTGAAGGCTTGGGCCAGAAAAAAGCGAGCCAGTGGGGAAATCAGATAAAGGAACAGTTAAAGCTGGATGACAAACAGGTGAGTTTTCTACTCTATCACGGCACCCATGACGACGATCACATGAAACAGTTTGAAGAGACGCTTGCTTCCGGTATTCTTGAAATAAAGGGTATGGACAGAAAGATCATAAAAACAGCGAGAATCGTCGCGCGGTTATACCGGCTACAACTTGAAGAAATAGGCCATTATTGATGCAGTACGATCTTACAAAGCATGACTTCAGTGATCCCAATCCGTGGGTGGCGTTAGCACTGGATCAAAGCACATTCTTTGATACAAAAGCGAAAGATGCGTTAATGCGAAGCAACGCACTAAAAGCGCGGCAATTCCTACTACCAATCCTTCGCCCTTTGGCACGACTTACCATTATACTGGTTCAGTTGCTGCGCATCGTGCTTCCTCGTTCACTGACCTCTTCCCGGCTCTTACATACAACCATTGTGTGGGGTATGAGTTTGTTTGTCAGTGCTGATGCCAATTACCTTATCATGCGGCATTTCCATATCGGCAGTCAGATTCTTAAATTCCTTGGCGACAACGTAGCAAACGTGCAGGTGCGACCGCATCCTTTGCATCCAAGAACCATCGAAGACTTAGGCAACAATACATTTTTACAGCACGACCTTAATATTTATAACTTTATTATTCAGGTGAATGCACAGGGCGGTCGGTTTGAACCATTGCCGCTCGAAAAGATCAATTTTTCTGCCATACAGGACGTGGATACTCAGCTTTCCACGATGCCCAATCGCTGGCATAACTTTCTTGATTTGCAGAGCGCCATAGAATTTTATACCCCGCTTTTTGGACTATTTCTCTCTGATAGTGACTTCTGGCGATCAAGTAATTCGCTACAGCTGGATGAAACTATCGCTATCTATGTCGCCCGTCTGTTTAATCAGGGATCTATCGTAGCGTTGGTAAACAACAAGCATCCTTGCGTTCCTTTTTCGACGTTGGAAGCAGGATGGCGTCTTATGCTTCATGGACTTGATGCAGAGAACCTATATGGTTTTATAAAGCACATGCGCGATCAACAAAAACAAGCCCAGTCATGAATTTGTTTAATACCAAGCGCTTCCTACCCCTGTTCCTCACCCAATTCCTTGGCGCGTTTAACGACAACCTCCTCAAGAACGCGTTGGTGATGCTGGTGACGTACCGAGTTGCGGCGCAAACAGGCGACAATGCGCAGGTTTTGGTAACGCTTGCGGCAGGGCTTTTCATTCTGCCGTTCTTCTTGTTTTCAGCCACGGCAGGCCAGCTTGCCGATAAATATGATCGGGCGAAGCTTACACGCATTATCAAAGTCGCCGAAATAGCGATTATGACTATCGCCATTGTTGGCTTTGCTGTGCAGAGCGTCTGGCTGCTTTTATTTGCCCTATTCTGCATGGGGACGCATTCTACCTTCTTTGGGCCGATAAAATACGCACTTTTACCCCAGCACCTCAGTGACGATGAATTGCTGCCCGGCAATGCCTACATCGAGGCAGGAACATTTCTTGCCATCTTGCTCGGCACTATCCTTGGCGGAGTGCTGATACTGCAAGCAGGGGGCGTATATCTGGTATCGTTTGCCCTGCTGGGGCTGGCGATAACGGGCTACTTTACGAGCCGTTATATACCGCAGGCACCGGCACCAGACCCGTCTCTCATTATCAACCGCAATATCTGGCAGGAAACATGGCGCATTGTTGGCTACAGCAAAGCGGATGCAAAAGTCTTTCTGTGTATCTTAGGCATCTCATGGTTCTGGATGGTAGGAGCTACGTTCCTTTCGCAATTCGCACCTTACGTTAAAGATGTCATCCACGCTGATGCAGCAGTCGTTACCCTGTTTCTAACCGTGTTCTCGGTGGGCATTGGTGTGGGGTCAGTTTTATGCAACAAACTGCTTCGTGGGCATATCCAAAGCACCTACGTGCCACTTGCTGCGCTGGGCATCACAATATTCGGCGTTGACCTCTATTTTGCCAGCCAGCGTGCCGTTTTTTCTGACACGCCAGATTTAATGATACTGTGGCAGTTTGCCGGAAAGCCTGCAAGCTGGCGTATTCTGTTCGATCTGTTCCTGATCGCCGTCAGCGGCGGCATTTATATCGTGCCACTCTATGCGATTATGCAACATCGCAGTGAAGCCATACACCGCGCACGTATCATTGCAGCCAACAATGTCATCAACGCGCTGTTTATGGTGGCATCAGCGCTTCTGACACTGCTGATGCTCTCGCTTTCCTTCACTATCCCAGAGGTGTTTCTGGCAGTTGCCATTGCCAATGGCTTAGTTGCGATTTACATCTGCAAATTACTGCCCGACGCCTTGCTGCGTTCCCTCGCACGAGCGATTCTTTCGCTGCTTTACCGCGTCGAAATCAGGGGTATGGAACATTACAAAGCCGCAGGCGACCGTGTGCTCATCATTGCCAACCATACTTCTTTGCTGGATGCGGCATTAGTAGCTGCCTACATGCCGGAGAAAATCACTTTTGCGATTAACACTTATATCGCCCGCCAGTGGTGGATGAAGCCGCTGCTCATACTGGTAGATGCATTCCCGCTTGATCCCACCAATCCGCTGGCTACCAAGGCTCTTATCGACACACTTAAAAAAGACAAGAAGTGCATGATATTCCCCGAAGGGCGAATCACCGTCACCGGCTCACTGATGAAAATCTACGAAGGCCCCGGCATGATTGCCGACAAATCCGGCGCGCAGTTACTGCCCATACGGATAGACGGCGCTCAATACACACCGTTGTCATACCTCAGAGGTAAAGTGCGTATCCGCTGGTTTCCCAAGATTACGCTTACCGTCCTGCCAGCGCATCAATTCAATATTGCAGACGATATAAAAGGACGCAGACGCAGGCAGGTCGCAAGCGCACAGCTTTACGATGTTATGGCGCAGATGATGTTCGACAGCAGCGATTACCGCCAAACGCTGTTTTCAGCACTTATAACGGCGCAGGCTATCCACGGCAGGAACCATAAGATTGCCGAAGATATTGAGCGAAAGCCGCTTTCCTATTCCCAGTTCATTATGCGCAGTTTTATGCTGGGGCGTTTGCTGAGTCGTGAATGCGCAGGAGAGAATACTGTCGGGCTATTGCTACCTTCTGCCGTAAGTACAGCCGTTACTTTCTTTGCATTGCATGCTTACGGGCGCACGCCTGCCATGCTGAATTTCACTGCGGGTGGGGCGCAGCTGATAACTGCCTGCCGTACGGCTCTCATTAAAACTGTGGTGACTTCAAAGCGCTTTGTGCAAGTGGCAAAGCTGGATAGCAGCGTGGCAGATTTGAGCGCCGCAGGCATCAACGTGCTTTATCTTGAAGATTTGCGCACCAAGCTAGGCCTTGTCGCCAAAGGTTTCGGCTTGCTTGCCTCTCTTTTCCCGAAGCTCGCATATCAGATCACAAGCCATGCCACGCCCGATTCTGCTGCTATCATTCTGTTTACATCCGGCTCAGAAGGAACGCCCAAGGGGGTGGTATTAAACCACGCAAACATTCAGGCCAACCGTTTTCAGCTTGCCAGCCGGGTTGATTTCGGCCCACAAGACTGCGTCTTTAACTGCTTGCCGATGTTTCATGCTTTTGGACTTACTGGTGGCACGTTGTTACCGCTTCTATCCGGCATTAAGACATTTTACTATCCCTCGCCTCTGCACTACCGCATTGTGCCGGAACTGATTTATGACACCAATTCCACCATTCTCTTTGGCACCGATACATTCCTTTCCGGCTATGCAAGGCTTGCCCATCCTTACGATCTGCATAGTGTGCGCTATATATTTGCAGGTGCAGAAAAATTGAAAGAAGAAACCCGCAAAGCATATGCTGGCAAATTCGGCGTGCGTATTTTTGAAGGGTATGGCGCAACTGAAACTGCACCTGTGCTCAGCACCAATACCCCTATGCAGAACCGTGAAGGCACAGTAGGGCGCTTTATGCCGGGTATCACTTATAAGCTGGTGACCGTTACCGGCATTGAAGAAGGCGGACAATTATGGGTCAAAGGCCCGAATATAATGCTTGGCTATTTACGCGCGGAAAATCCCGGACAGCTACAACCACCTGCTGACGGCTGGTATGATACGGGTGATATTGTGGCACTTGATAGCGATGGCTATATCAGCATCAAAGGCCGTACCAAGCGCTTTGCCAAGATAGGCGGTGAAATGGTATCACTCACAGCCGTGGAAACGGCGATTAATAGCCTGTGGCCGGGGCATAATCACGCGGTGATCACGGTACCTGATGCCAAGAAGGGCGAGCAGATTATTCTGCTTACAGAATACGCCGATGCAGCAAGAGATGCCCTGATTAAGCACTTCCGTAACGAAAAAATGCCGGAGCTTTCCACCCCCAAGCAAATTATTATCCTCAAGCAGATTCCATTGCTTGGCACAGGTAAGATTGATTATCAGAGCGCCAAAGCCATTGTGCTCAAGGCGGACGCCCCTTAACTACCTAGAAAATGCAAAAATCAGAATTTTGCTGCGGATTTAACGGGCAACCATAAATAAAATTATGCAATGGTGGGTGCCCCGAGCTTATCCCAAGTTACCCAGTCTTGATGAGGGCCGCTTACAGACTGGTAGATTGCAATATGTAATGCTTCTTATCAAAGCAGAAAGTGGAAGCGAAAATTATAAACCCTTCTGCTGGCGTGGTTGCTATATGGTTGCTAATGAAAAATAGCCCTCCACTATGAATGGCCACTATATAATCCACTTAATATATTGATTTATATATTTTTAATGTACGCAGCCCGCTGTGAGCCCGTCTCTACTCTCATATTCCCTTTTATCACGAAATCATTAGGCAAGATTCAGGCGCAATTACCATTACAGTATTTGCAGTAATATTTTTTTACGGTCAATTTCTGCTTACTGAGTTGCTAATTTTAGTCTTTGCCCAAATATAGCTCTTATTGTACGTTACTTCCTTTATTACAATATATCTTGGCGGCATTTATGAAAAAATATTTATCTGTTCTTCTCTTAGCTTTTGCACCGGTCGATCTTTATGCACAAGTTCCGAATAATACCCAAGAATTCTTACAGCTATATCAACAAGATCTTGATTATTTTAATAATGTTATTTATCCGGTGGCAAAGAACATCCACGGCCCGTTTGGAATATATATGGATGAGGCAACAGTCATACATAACAACTATATGCCCGAAGCAATAAAATTAAATGAGCTTTATGGAAGACAGAGGGGAATCGTTCAGACATATCTTGCTATGCAAATAAATGATCGCCAAGCGGCTAATGATTTTAACACATTCGCCCAAAAACTGGCCGGTGATTCGCAAGAAAGAGTCAACACGGCATTAGAGAAAGAAACTAGTATACTCAAAGAGTTACCTGATAGCGAGAGGAAATACGTGCGCGAAGCCCAAAAGATTGGAGATATATTTATGGTAGCTGAATTCAAAAGACGCAACGACGCCTTGCAACAGTATATTGAC
>Ga0206965_10167_pt2 | contig 16828 bp, 10 predicted proteins | sample Alteio_BWOrgHeat_26_FD_152973 | JGI IMG/M metagenome (GOLD analysis project Ga0206965, IMG submission 152973) | Enriched cells from forest soil in Barre Woods Harvard Forest LTER site, Petersham, Massachusetts, United States -... | ecosystem: Environmental > Terrestrial > Soil > Temperate forest >...
ATGGTTGACCTGCCTGATGGCGGCGGAAACAGTATTATCTACGCATCAAGCTCAAACGGCAACAAAGACGAGATCTGGAGCCAGTATTACATTTACAACTATAATTATTACGGCAACAACACCTACGATTTTGACAGCGGAGCTGATTACTATACAACGCTTAAAAACGTACTGGCAATGGAGGCCCAGGCCACAGCGGCCGGTGGCGCGGCCATTAACCCGTATGAGGCTATGGGGAAATTTTTCAGGGCTTATTTTTTTAGCAAAATGAGTTTGGAAAGAGGTGATATACCGATGACACAGGCCCTGCAGGGTTTAGGTAACCTTACCCCGGTTTACGATACACAAAAAGCGGTTATGATTCAGTCCCTGGCATGGCTGGAGAGCGCTAACTCCGATCTATCGCAACTGATACAAACACCATCAGTTGGCGGAACCGGTTTGGGTGCAAGTTTGGCAGGTGACATATTCTTTAGCAACAGTTTGGCTCAATGGCAAAAGGTGGTAAATACCTACAGGATAAGATTATTAATTGAGTTGAGCAAAAAAGTTTCGGATGCTGATTTAAACGTTGCTACGCAATTTAATACCATTATAAGCAATCCAACTAAATACCCTTTGATGCAAAGCAACTCGGATAACATGCAATATGTATTTGTTAATCCAAGCAATTTTTACCCTGAAAACCCGACAAACTTCGGCCAGAGTGGCTCAAGGCAAAACCATTCTTCAACATACCTGGGTTTGCTTACTCAATTGCAGGATCCGCGCACCTATGTTGTTGCTGAGCCAGCACGTTACCAGGTGGATACACTGCATAAAAGCAGCACCGATTTTAACTCGTTTATTGGTGCTCCAGCGGGCCTCGATCTCGGTGTAATGTATAGTAACGCAGGATTGCAAAAATATTCCTTCATCAACAGGAAGCGTTACTACTCAACCACAACAGGTGAACCAAGTATCCAGATAGGCTATCCTGAATTGCTGTTTAACATCGCCGAAGGAATCAACCGCGGTTGGGCTACCGGTAATGCCGAAACCTATTATATTAATGGCATACAGGCTTCGATGGCTTCTTACGGCATACCGGTAAATGGCTTGTTAACTGCTTATTTCTATCACCCGCTGCCAGGCTCTACCACCGGTGTTGTGGATGCATCAAACTATGAAGCATACAACGTTAATATCAACTGGAATACTTATTACGGGCAGACAGGAGTACAATATGCAGGCGGTGCAACCGGGTTAACTCAAATCCTGGAGCAAAAATACCTGGCAATGTTCCGTCATTCAGGCCTCGAGGCGTATTTTAACTACCGCCGCACCGGTGTACCTGCTTTTAACACCGGCCCCGGTAATGATAATGGTTCACGGATTGCAATGCGTTTTCAATACCCTTCCAGCGAGCGTACATCAAACAGTGCGAATTATAACGCCGCACTTACCAGCCAATATGGAGGCAATGATGACATCAACGGCATTATGTGGATATTAAAATAGTTAAACCTTATACCAATACTAAACCACCTGCCTGGGCAGGTGGTTTTTTTTATGCCAAAATTCGCCGGATCAATTCAAATTTGCTTTTTACGAAATTTTTTGTTTAATTTTATATTGATGTAAAACTGGTTTAACAAATCCGGTTTTCGCCAATTATTTGCTTAAACAGGAGGTTTTATGAATACCGTGCATAAAATTGAGAGATGGGGCGATACACACCATCCAAAAGTACTCGACCTTGTCCGCGTTGCGCTTGGCATTTTTTTATTGCTTAAAGGGCTGGCGTTTATGGATAATACGGCCTATCTGCAAAACTTGATAGAGAAGCAAAATATTGTTTACCTGTCGTCAGGTGTTTTGATGGGTCTTGTTTATTACGTAACCTTCGCTCACCTGGTAGGGGGCGCTTTAATTGCGTTGGGCACATTAACCAGGTTTGCCTGCATTATACAGATCCCTATCGTATTCGCCGCAGTTTTTTTAACGGGCGTTTTTGAGGCATCGATAAATGCAATGCTATGGCCGTCGATCATCGCCCTGGTGCTGCTTTGTTTGTTTACCATTATAGGCTCCGGGCCATGGTCGCTTGATAAATACCTGGCAAGCTGGGGGGATATGTAGGGAAAGTTTGCAGTTATTAGCTTGCAGTTTGCAGGAAATATTTGCTAATTCAGCAAACTGCCAACTGCGCACTGCCAACTCACAACTAATATTCCACCATTTCCTCATCCACATAACACCATAGCCAGCGTTCGCCGGGTTCTGCGGAGATCACCACCGGGTGGCCGCTTGCATGAGCATGTTTACTGGCATGCTGATTGGGCGAACTGTCGCAGCAAAGCGTTACGCCACACTCCTGGCAGGTGCGCAGGTGCATCCAGGTATCATGGGTTTTTATGCATTCTTCACACACATAGTCTTTTGCATGTTTAATGTGTTTTATAGCCGTAAGGTGTTTGCAGATATCGTCTTCCATAATGAATGAATTGCTATTGCTAAGTTAATATTTTATTCAATTTAAATTAAACGCGTTCCCGGGGAAATCGTTTTTAAAAATTTGCTCGTTGCTTTTATGGTAATGTATTAATAAGACGAGGCCAAAGTTACTATGCTATCAGAACCGCCTGAACCACCCGGCACGGATGAATACACCTGGTACACCTGGCACACTAATTTTTTTAGCAATTTATTTGTTTTTGTGAAGAATTTTATGTATTACTTTACTGACCTGGGGTAAAATTAAAGGTAAACCACTGCAAAACATCCGGCTGAAAAATGTAACCGTTGAGCATACCCCAAAAGACCAGATCATTGATAACATCCTGAATTTAAAGTATGACAATGTACTGGTAAATGGTGTGATTGTGCCCAAACCTGTTATTACAGGCTTGGTGATGCTACATACTGATTAAAATTTACCTCCACCCGCCCCCAAGCGCCCGGTACAGGTTCACAATAGCTTGCAACTGCTGCAAGCGGTCGTTAATGCCGCTGATACGTGCAGCCAGAAGGGATTGTTCTGCAATGAGTACATCGTTATAGTTAGTGGCCGAGCTGTACCGCAGCAATTGTTCGGTATAATCAACTGATTTTGTTAAAGCTTCAATTTCTTTAGTTCTGGAAGTGTCCTTTTCAATACCCGTTTGGTAAGCGTAAAGCGCATTGGATACTTCCTGCCCTGCCACCAGCAAAGTTTGCTGAAAGTTATTAAGCGCCTCCATTTGCTGGGCCTGTGCTGTTTTTAACCTTGCTTTGTTGATCCCCTGGTTAAAAATAGGCTGTGTTAGCCCTGCGGCAATATTGTAAAAAATTGAATTGAAGAAAAAATCCTTCAGCGTTAGATTGGAGAAACCACCGGAAGCTGTTAGGGTAAGCGCCGGGTAGAAATAAGTACGGGCCAGGTTGGTATTTTCAAAAGCAGCCCTGAAAGCATATTGCGCCTGCTGTACATCGGGGCGGTTTTGCAATAGTTGCGACGGGATGCCGGTTTGCAGGCTGTTTACGGGTTTCTGATCGTCCAGCTTCGCGCGGTTTATCGGACCCGGTGGGCGACCAAGCAGCAAGTCGATCGCGTTTTCGGTTTCGCGGATGCTGCGTTTAATGTCAGGGATCGCCACTTCGGCCTCATAACGGTTGGCCTCGCTTTGTACCACCGCGGCGCCGGTAACCACGTCACCCTCTTTCAGGGCCTTCATAGTTTCTACATCTTTTATGCGGAATTGTACAGCCTGGCTGGTGATTTCGAGCTGCTTATCAAGGGCCAATAGATTATAATAGTTATTGGCAATATCTGCAATCAGTTGCGTTTGAACAGCCCTTTTTGCAGCATCAGTTTGCAATAAATTGGCATAGGCTGCCTTTTTTGCACTGCTTAACTGCCCCCAGATATCGGCCTCCCACGAAGAGCTTAAACCAACCTGGTAAGCTGTGGTTAATGTATTAACGGTATATCCCGCAGGTAAATTTAAGCTGGCCACTGATTGTTCCGACCTTGTTACACTCGCGTTGCCGCTTAAGGACGGCAAAAATGCAGCCTTGGTTTGCCCCAGCGCTGCCTGTGCTTCGGCTATTTTTTGAATAGCTGTTTTTAGATTAAGGTTATTGTTAAGCCCTTCTTTTATCAGGCCGTTTAATACTGTATCAGCAAAAAGGCTTGCCCAGGGTAATGTAGCAATTGTGGTGGTATCAGTAGAATTTTGCCCGCGGTACAGGTCATTCGTTACTACACCGGCATTCTGAAAAGGCTTTGTTACCTTACACGATAATGAGGCGCCAGTGAGCACCACAACTAATAGAATATATTTTATAATGGATTTACGCATTGTCAATCTTGTAATTCTTCCCGGTTATTAACCTGCTGTTGTTATTTCGTCTTCGTCCTCATCATGGTGCCTTTTGCTGCGCAGCTTTTCCTGGAAAGTTTGGAAAATAATGAACAGTACCGGTATGGCAAATAAACCGAATACAGTGCCTATCAACATACCCCCCACTGCACCCGTACCAATTGAACGGTTACCCAAAGCGCCCGCCCCTGTTGCAAACATCAATGGCATAATACCAAATATGAATGCGAATGAGGTCATTAAAATTGGCCTTAAACGGGCTTCGGCACCTTCAATAGCTGCCTGTACTATAGGCATTCCAGCCCGTCGGCGATCGAGGGCGAACTCTACGATCAAGATGGCGTTCTTTGATAACAAACCGATGAGCATAATGAGCGAGATCTGCACATAAATATTACTGTCAATGCCAAAGATCCTTGCAAACAAATAAGTGCCCGTTAAACCTATCGGCAGCGATAGCAGTACTGCAAACGGCAAAATATAGCTTTCATACTGCGCGCTCAGCAAAAAGTAAACAAATATGAGGCATAGCATAAATATGTAGAGCGACTGTGTGCCCGAAGCAATTTCTTCGCGGGTTAGGCCCGAAAAATCGTAACCATAACTTGGCGGAAGTTTCTCGGCAGCTACCGCTTTAATGGCATTGATAGCGTCGCCTGTACTATAGCCCGGTTTTGGCTGCCCGTTAACCGAAACATCTGTAAACAAATTAAATCTTTCGATGGCTTCCGGGCCGGATACTTTTGTGAGCGTAATAAATTCGGTGATAGGCGCCATGGTACCATCCGCGCTCCGCACAAAAATTTTGCTCAATCCGGCAGGATTAGCCCTGTAAGCATAATCAGCCTGTACCATTACACGGAACTGCTTGCCAAACTGGTTAAAATTAGAGGCGTATAAGCCGCCATAATAACCCTGCAGCGTAGTCACCACCGAATTAACCGAAATACCGGCCTCCTTACATTTTGGCACATTTACTTCCACCTGGTATTGCGGGAAGTTTGGGTTGAAGGAGGTATTGGTATTTTGAATTTCCGGACGTTTGTTTAACGCGGCCAAAAAATCGTTGGTTACTTTATAAATGTCGGCCATGCTATTGCCGCCTTTATCCTGCAGTTCGAAAGTAAATCCATTACCTGCGCCGAAACCCTGTATGGTTGGCGGCGAGAAAAAGAAAATATTAGCTTCGTGAAGCCCGCCTACCTTTGAATAAAGCTGCGCGATGACACTCTCGACGTTATCTTTCGGCCTGTCATCCCAGGTTTTCAATTTAATGATCACCATGCCGTATGCGCTTCCACTTCCCGCCAGGAAATTAAATCCAACAATTTGCAATGTGTTTTTTACAGCAGATAATGTATGGGCAATGCTATCTATCTTTTTGGTAATGGCCTGGGTACGTGGCATACCCGCAGCAGGCGGTAAACTCACGCTGGCAAAAATAGTACCCCTGTCCTCACTTGGCACAAAGCTGGATGGGGTAGTTTTTATAAGGAAAGCTAATGACGATGCAAAAACAATTATTACAACCACCACTATCCATTTTTTACGGGCCAAAAAGCCAACTGATCGTTCGTATTTCTTTTTAACAGAATCAAACACCACGTCAAACCGGTGATAGAAAAAGTTAAAAAAACGTTTCTTCTTTTCTTCTTCTGAATGTGGCCTCAAAAATATGGCGCAGAGTGCCGGGCTCAATGTCAAAGCGTTTACTGCAGAAAGTAAAATAGCCACCGCCAGGGTGATGCCGAATTGTTTGTAAAACACCCCTGTTGAACCCGTAATAAAGGTAACCGGCAAAAACACTGCCGACATTACCAGGGTGATGGATACGATAGCGCCCGCAATCTCGCTCATGGCATCAACCGAAGCTTTACGGGCCGACTTATAGCCTTTATCCAGTTTGGCATGCACTGCCTCAACCACTACAATGGCATCATCCACCACAATACCGATGGCCAGCACCATTGCAAAAAGGGTAAGCAGGTTGATGGTAAAGCCAAACAGGTTTAAAAAGAAGAACGTCCCCACAATAGCAACGGGTACCGCAATGGCGGGAATGAGGGTTGAACGAAAATCCTGCAGGAAAATAAACACCACAATAAACACCAGGATGAACGCTTCAATCAGGGTATGGATCACTTTATCGATAGAGGCATTCAGATATTCGTTGGCATCCACCAGGTAGATCAGGTCAATCCCTTTTGGAAACGATGCACGGGCTGTTTCCAATATTGCCTTAGTATCGTTGATTACGTTACGGGCATTGGAGCCTGCCGCCTGCGATATGCCCACACCAATTGCCTGCTGGCCATTCGCCTGCAAATCGACCGAATAATCAAGCGCGCCCAATTCAATACGCGCCACATCACTTAACCGGAGCAATTGCCCCTTACCTGCTGATTTAAGCACTATATCCCCAAATTCCTTTGCGCTTTTTAAGCGGCCGGTGTACCTGATCACATACTGAAACGATTCATTACTATTTTCACCAAACTTACCCGGCGCGGCCTCAATATTCTGGTCGTTCAAAGCCTGGGTGATATCATCCGGCACCAGCCCGTATCTCGACATCACATCGGGCTTGAGCCAGATCCGCATCGAATAATCTTTTTGGGTAAAGATCTGTACCGTACCCACACCGTTTACACGCTGTATATCGGGCACCAGGTTTATTTTGGCATAATTCTGTAAAAAAGTAGCATCGTACGTTTTATCCTTGCTGTATAAGGTAAATATCAGCAGGTTGCTGTTCTGGCTTTTGGTAACGGTAACACCCGCCTGCGTTACCACCTGGGGTAACAGGCTGGTTGCCCTCGCTACGCGGTTCTGAACGTTCACCGCCGCCAGGTCGGGGTTGGTGCCTATTTTAAAAAAGATCTGTATCGACGCCGAACCATCATTCCCCGCAGAGGAGGTCATGTAGGTCATGTTGTCCACCCCATTAATCTGTTCTTCCAGCGGGACGATTACACTTTTAAGCACCACATCAGCATTGGCGCCGCTGTAATCAGCCGAAACATCTACTGTAGGTGGTGCTATATCAGGATATTGGGAGATCGGCAGGTTGATCAACCCGATAATCCCCAAAATAACAAGTAGCACCGAAATAACGGTGGAAAGTACGGGGCGCTCTATAAATTTTTTTAGCATATTATTTTTATGTAGAGACGCAATACTTTGCGTCTCATTTTGTGCCTGGGTGTTTAATTGTTTACAAGGGAGGAGACGTAAAGTATTACGTCTCTACGTTAATTCAATCTTTCATAAACCGATTCGGGAGACGTAAAGTATTACGTCTCTACGTTAATTCAATCCTTTATAAACCGATTCAGCGTTAACTTCAACGGGTTTAATTTCTGTACCATCCTTTATATTGTTTGCGCCTTCGGCAATAATCCGGTCTCCGTTTTGCAGGCCGCCGGTTATAATGTAAAACTGCCCCGGTGTATTTTCCATTACAGTGATCGCGACATTCTTTATCTTATTCTGTTGATCAACTGCAAAAACAAAACGTTTGTCCTGCAATTCATAGGTAACATTTTGCGGAACGATAAGAACATTCTTTACCGATTTTGGGATTCGGACTGATGCACTGCTACCGCTGCGCAAAAGCCCTTTGGGATTGGCAAAGCCCGCCCTGAAATTTGCAGAACCAGTAGTGGTATTAATCAAACCGTTCACCGTTTCTACTTTACCCTTATAATCGTATATTGTTCCATCCGACAGTACAAGGGTAACCAGGGGGATATTATTTAACTTGGATTTAAAGCTGGTATTACTGGTACTGTCGCGGCTAAAATCAAGCAATTGCTTTTCATTCATCGCAAAGTAGGCGTAAACGTTGGCCGTGTTATAAACTGTAGTTAAGGGATCTGTAGTGGTGCTGGTAACCAGGCTGCCCAATTTATATGGCAGCGAGCCGATCACCCCGTCCACCGGGCTTACTATGGTGGTATAACCCAGGCTGATCTTTGCATTTTCCAACGCAGCTTTAGCTTGCGCCAGGGCCGCCTCTTTAGTTTGTAAAGTCAACTGTGCCGATTCGAGTTCATAGTGGCTGATGATATCTTTTTCAACCAGCGGCTTTACTTTGTTTACCTGTAAAGTGGCTGTGTTTATATCTGCTTCCGCTGTTTTGATGCCTGCCTGGGCTGTACGCACATCCTGTTCATATTGCGGGGCATTTATTTTAAACAAAAGCTGGCCCTTTTTTACAAGCGAACCTTCGTCAACAAAAATCTTTTCGATATAACCATCAACCTTAGGCCTTATCTCTATGTTTTGCAATCCCTGGATGCTTGCCGGGTAGTCGGTACTTAAAGTTACTGTACGGGGTTGGAGCGCAAGCACTTTATACGTACCTGGTGGCTGGGCAAACGTGGCATTATTCTGCGCATTCTTATTCCCGCACGAAAACAAAAACAATAAACATGATATTAAAGCTGCTATTTTTAACTTATGAGTATTGCGTGGCGTGACTTGTGCGCTCAAAGCGCTGTAGAAGCTTTTACTGAGATTCATTAATTTGTGGTAAGTAAAAAGAATAAGTAAGCGGGTAAAGATAACCGCTTTGTTCAACAGTATCATCAATTGATTTAATATCGTTACCTTCCTGGTATCATAAATTGTATTTTATCACGGCTGTATTCCAGCTTGGGCGAAACTGGGCAGTATTTTTTTTGAAAGCAAAAAACTTCAACCAATCACAACTAATTTTAAACGATTCGACAATTCTGGGCTAAAATTGTATGAGCTAAATAACATTCCAACTTTTCAACCTTACAACATTACAACCTCTTTCAAACCCACTTGCTCAAAAACTGGCTGAAGGCTTCTTTATACTGATCGCCAACGGTAATGTTGACTTTGCCTATTTGCAAAGCGTTACGGGTGATGGAATTTATTTTATCGAGCGATACAATAAAGGAGCGGTGCACCCGCATAAACTTTTTTGAAGGCAGCTTTTCTTCGAGTGATTTTAAGCTGGTAAGTGACAGGATGGGTTTTTCGGCACTTTTCAGCCAAACTTTTACATAGTCTTTCAGGCCCTCAATGTACAAAATATCATTTAAGGCAATGCGTACCAGTTGGTACTCCACTTTTAAAAACAGGTATTCATCTTCAATACGTTCTTCAGCAACGGTAGCCGTGGAGGTTGTGGCGATGGCAGGGGCATTTGATTTTTCAACCAGTTCGGCATAATTTAAAGCTTTGGTAGCCGCATGCAAAAATTCTTCATAATTAAATGGCTTTAACAGGTAGTCGAGCGCATCAACCTTATAGCCTTCCAGCGCAAACTGGTTATAGGCCGTGGTGAAAATAATACGGGGTTTATTAGCCTTGCTGTTATCCAGTACACGTGCCAGCTCAATACCATTCAGGTCGGGCATTTGAATGTCGAGAAAAAGCACGTCAATTTTTTGTGAATGGATGGCCTTTAAGGCATCTACCGCGCTCGAAAATCGTCCAACCAAATTCAAAAAAGGAGTTTGTTCAATAAACGAACTTACCAGGCCCAGGGCCAAAGGTTCATCGTCAACAGCTATGCAATTTAATATCATGACAGGTGAAGCGTTAAGTGAACGGAATAAATATTTTGGGCAGCATCTTCGTCAATCTGCAAATTATGTTTGCCGGGGTATAACAGATCAAGCCGGCGCCGGGTATTGTTTAGCCCTATGCCGCTGCCAGCCTCTAAGTTATTATTTTGTTCTTTAATAATCGTGTTCACCACTTTTAAATCAACCGAAGAGTTTTGCTGGCTGATATTGATGCTAATGTAACTGGGCTGTGTGGCACTTACGCCATGTTTAAAAGCGTTTTCAATAAAGGGCAAAAATATCATGGGGGCAATCGCCACATCTTTTAAAGAAGCCGGTGAATGAAAATCAATAGTTACCGCATCAGTCAATCGCAGCTGCATCAGGCTGATATAATCCTTTACAAAAGCGACCTCCTGGCTTAGTTGCGTGGTGCTGTTTTGGGTATCATACAAAACGTAACGCATCATCCGCGAAAGCTGGTGAATAGCCTTACGGGATGTTTCCACGTTAACAAGGGTAAGTGCGTAGATGTTGTTCAGCGTATTGAAAAAGAAATGTGGGTTGATCTGCGCTTTCAGGAAGGATAGTTCGGAACTGATTCTATCCTGCTCCATTTCCTGGTGGACAAGGCGGTCTTTTTGCCATTTCTCCATAACTGTAATGCTGGTACTAATGCCGAGTACCAGTGCACAAGTACCTATCATTGGTGCAATCATGCCCATTTCCCATTCGCTGTGCGGGTGGTGATGACGGCGCAGTCCGAGATCCTTATGAAAAGCTGCATCCATTAGTTGGGGCAGCCTAAGCCATTGGTCTACGTAACCATTTAGCAATACAGTAATCGCCGTAACACCTACTATGATCAGCAAATAAGCAACCGTTTTATTCTTTAATAAAACATGCGGAACTATTAATTCGGAATTAAGGTAAAATGTAATTACCAGCAGGCATAATATGATGTTTTGCTTTATCCAAAGCTGGTAAGGCAGCGTAATATTCCAGCTTAATGGCTGAAAGAAAAATAACAGCATCCCAAATACTGCCCAGGCCAGCACATGGATCAGCACGGTTACCAGTTTGCTTTTTGATTTTGTAAATATCATCTCATTATTATTGAAACAGGTTGTAAAAGTTGCAGTGGTTGCAAAGGAAAACAACGAAAATAGGTTTTATTACCGGGAACATTTAATCCTTTACAACTGGCTGTAAGTCAATTATAACAACAATATTACAAATGTAAAATACATAGAGCCAATAACAATCTATCGGCGCGTTTAGTTTACCGACGGAGAGGCAAAAATCATCTTTAAAAACCCGGTTTCGACCGGTACCTCGTCTAACTGTTGTTTTATAGGTTAAAGCAGGGCTTTTATCTACTTATTTGCAGCCTTTGTCTATTGTGTTTTAGGGTGTGATTTCTTTAGTATTGATTTGCACATCTAAACAACAGATAAAATGAAATTATTTTACCTTTTTATAGCCGCACTTTTAATAAGTGCGAATACTTACGCCCAAACGGGCCGCGATGTGCACGGCACGGTTACGGATTCAACCAAAGTTACTTTGCCGGGATCGACGGTTAAACTAATCACCGCAACAGACAGTATTACAACAGTTACTGATGCCAAGGGCGCTTTTCTTTTTCAATCAGTAAAAGCAACACAATTCAGTTTGGTGGTACAATCTATCGGTTATGAGCCTGTAAGAAAACGCATTCCCCTTGACAATAGTAAAGAGCCTGTCTTTTTGAAACCAATCATCCTAAAACCTTCAAGCCAGATGCTGAAGGAGGTTACCATATCTGACGTACTCCCTGTTAAAATAAAGGAAGATACGGTTGAGTTTAACGCCGCCGCTTACAAAGTACGGGATGGTGCGCCTATTGAGGATGTGATCAAAAAAGTACCGGGTGCGGATGTTGATGCCAACGGGAACGTTACTTTTCAGGGCAAAAGCGTAACGAAAGTACGTGTAAACGGAAAAGACTTTTTTGGTGGAGACTTAAAAACAGCCACGCAAAATTTACCTGCTGATGCGGTGCAAAACGTACAGTTTGTAAATGATTACGGCGACCAGGCCAACCTTACCGGCATAAAAACAGGCGAACCCGAAACTATACTGAACATTAACATAAAAGCCAGCAGGAACCATGGCATATTTGGCCAGGTAAGTGCTGGTGGCGGTCAGGATGCGATACCGCAGGTAGATGGCAGCAAGGACGCCGCCCGCTATATTGCACAAGGCAATCTGTTTAACTTTGATGGCAACCGCCAGATAGCGGTACTGGCCAATTATAATAACACTAACACTAACCTGTTTAACTTTGGCGGCCCCGGTGGTGGCGGCGGCGGCAGAGGCGGTCCGGGTGCCAGCAATAGTACTAATGGTATTACCACGTCCCGCTCTATCGGCGTAAATTACCGTGATACCTGGAGCAAAAAGCTAACCGTTTACGGCAGTTACAGCTTTACCGACAACAACGTAAACACCATCAGCAGTACCATACAGAACAATACTTTACTGAGTGGAACGAATACGACCAATTCCACCAACAACGAAATGGACAAAAAGATAAACCAGCGGTTTACATTCAACATGGAATATCGCCCGGATACGCTCGATTATTTCAAGATCAGCCCATCTTATTCGTATGCGGGGGTTCATTCAACACAAGCCGAAACCTTTAACCAGGTTGTGGCGGATACTACGGCACTGGCGTATAATACTGCTATTTTAAGCCATTCGTCCTCCCCTACTTATGGGATCAATGTTTTGTATAACCACAGGTTCAACAGTCATGGGCGCAACTTCAGCATAAACGTTGGTGTTGGCAGAACGACCAACGACCAATATCAGAACCCGGATAACACCTATACTAAAATAACAACAGCGTTAACCGCCCCGCTCGATCAGTTTATCACTACCAACGCCAATACAGATACACTGGGAACCTATGTTTCTTACATTGAGCCCATCGGCAAACGTTCGTACGTTGAATTGAACTACAATTACAAGCATAGCTATACCACATCCGATAAAGAAACAGATACGTTGAGCAGTGCAGGGCAGTTAAATGAAGACCCGATATTGAGCAACAATTACAACTACACCTTTGTAACCAATCGTTTCGGGCTTAACTACCGCTTTGTAGAAAAGAAATACAATTATGTTTTAGGTGTTACAGCACAACCATCTGAATTAGAAGGCAGTTCGCCGGGTATTGCGCCTAAAAACAATTTCAACTTTTCGCCAAACGCGCATTTTATCTATAATTTTTCGCGTACGCAATCATTAAGCGCTAACTTTAGCGGAAGCAGTGTAATGCCAAGCTACACGCAATTGCAGCCGGTGCCCGATCTGAGCAACGCATTATACCCGGTAATTGGTAACCCCTACTTAAACCCGCAGTATAATAATACATTTTCGCTAAGGTATAATCATTTCGATTTCGTATCGGGTAACGTATTTTTCAGCAATTTTTCCTTTGTACAGGCAAATAATTACATCGCCAGCAACACCATTTATTACCCGGCAGATTATACGCCAAATACACGGCTGTCAAAAACTATCGGTACAAGTTATGCTAACGCGGATGGCTACTACTCTACCCAGGCTTTTTATGTATTCAACAAACCATGGGAAAAACGAAAATATAATTTGTTCCTGGTAGGCAATATAGCTTACAGCAACAATATTTCGTTTATTACTGATATCGCCCCAACTACATTTGAGGAAACAACAGAAAAGAATATTGCCAAAACCATAACTGCCTCGCAAAGCCTGCGTTTCAGGCTTGATATCACCGATGTAGTTGATGCAGAAGCAAACACTACCTACAGTATAAATTCTTCGCAAAACTCTATACAACAATCAGGTATCCAGGACAACTTCCGTACATGGGCACTGGGCCTTAACGGTAAAAACTATCTTTTTAAAGACTGGACCTACAGCTACGATTATACAAAAACTTTTTATTACGGATATGAGGGGGCAAAAAACCCGAATGTGTTCAACACCTACCTGGAGCGCCGCTTTTTAAAGGGTAACATGGCCACGCTGCGTTTTTCGGTACTCGATGTGTTTAACCAGAATACCGGTTATTCGAGCACACAAACCAGCAGCTACACTACACAAAGTAACTATAACCGCTTAGGCCGTTATTACCTGTTAACCTTTACCTACCGTTTCTCAAAAATGGCAGGTAAGGCGCCTACTGGCCCTGGCCCTGGTGGCCGTGGCTTCGGTCCTCCGGGTGGTGGCCCCGGCGGTCCGCCTCCTGGTGGCGGACCTGATTGATAATCATTGATTTCAATTTGGCCCCTGAGCATGTATTGCAATAAATAATATTAAATCTCGTTACACTAAGGCTAATGAAAAATTTGGAAAATAGCAAACAAAAGTGTAGCTTTGACAATTATTTTTTGCAACGACAAAAATAACAGGCGTTTGATAAATAAAAGAATTTCAAAAATTCAATATAAAAGAGCTTAGGGTTCCCTAAGGGAACATGAGAAAAGGCCCGGCGTGAGATACCTGGCCTGGATTTAGTTGATTGTTATTGATTTTTTTAAATCTTAACGAAGCGTTCCGGGGTGAGATACGGAACGCTTTTTTTATGCAGAAATCAACCCAAAGTTAACCCGGTATTACCACAGTTTTAAACCATTAATTTACTGTGTAACAATTCTATAAAACTTACCATAATAGCTTTGGCCTTAGTAATAAATACTGGAGAATATTGTTTCTTTTGGGTGCTGATTTTGATAAATAATTATGCGGCACCAGGCTAATTGAGATTACCCTGATTACCAGTTTACAATATAAATCAACCAGACAAAACTTGATCACCCCTAAAAGTTAAACTGCATTGAAAAAGCTTAAGTATATCGTTTTCCTTTTGATGGCCTTAAGTTATATCCAAGCTTTTTCGCAAACGCCCCCTATTGTCGGTAACTCTCAAAAAACAGGTTTGAATAAACGGGATTCGCCTGGCGCAGATTCGGCAAAGCAGAAGGACCTGGTTGATATTTTAGTTAAGATAATTGATAAAAATACCCCGCCCGAAAATCGGGCAAAGCCTGAAAAAGCAAATTTTTCTGTAATACCATATGGTGGCTATACCCTTTCAACCGGATTTAGCGTCAATTTAACCGGCAATGTTGGTTTTTATACCAATGCTGCACATCATCAAAATCTTTCTATAATAACAGCCGATATAGGTTATGATTCAAAGATCCAAAAGACTTTCCGAAGCCGTGCCGAAATCTGGGACAATAATAACAGCTTTAAATTTGTAACGGATCTTCGCTATGAGATTTATCCGACGGATACCTACGGCCTGGGGACTTTTACCAAGCTGGCAACCGATAACGATATTTATTACCGGTATGAAAGAGTGTATGGCACCGCGCTAAAAAAAATAGGAAACGATTATTATGCAGGTATTGGCTACAATCTCGATCATCATTTTGATATTGCTGCAACGGGCAATGCCGACGGCAGCATTTCGGATTTTATAAAATACGGGCAAACAACCCAATCCACCTCATCGGGCTTTAATCTTGACTTTTTGTTTGACAACCGCAAAAACCCGCTTAACCCGCTTTCAGGCACTTTCGCAAGCATTATACTCAGACAAAATTTAACTTTATTGGGCAGCAATGCCAATTGGGAATCGTTACAGGTTGATTTTAGAAAGTATATCAAATTGTCACCCAACTCAAACAATGTGCTCGCTATCTGGAGCATTGCCGCCTTTACACACGGTAATGTACCTTATCTTGATCTGCCCTCAACCGGATCAGACATGTACAACAACAGCGGACGCGGTTATGCCATCGGGCGATTCAGGGGCAGGAATGAGCTTTATCTTGAAGGCGAATACCGCTTTGGCCTTACCCGCAACGGATTATTGGGCGCTGTGCTTTTTGCCAACGGCGAAAGTTTTTCGGAGTTTCAAACCAACAGGTTTGAAAGTATTGCCCCTGCTGCCGGTACCGGCATCAGGATAAAGATCAACAAACATTCCGATAGTAATATTTGTATTGATTACGGCGTTGGTACAAACGGGTCAAGAGGCTTTTTTGTAAATTTAGGTGAAGTATTTTAGTTAATGCAGGCAATCTCTATGTATCATAAAAATCATCACAACTCCGGAATCAAATACTTTTTTTGAATCAAAAATTGGTAAAATATTGAAAACAATAAAATATTTACTTTTACTAACTGCGGCTTTTAACATCAGTATCTCCTATGGGCAACAGGATACCTCAACTGTATCAAAAAGTAAAATTCAAACTCAAAAAGCTGCGCCAATTGATTCATCAAAACAGCGGGACGTAATTGATTTTCTTCAAAAAATATTGCAGAAAAACGCCCCGGCTAACAGTCGGCTGCATGCCAAAAGACTGGTTTTTTCTGTTGTTCCGGCAGTGGGTTATTCTCTTACTACCGGCTTTGCGGCTGATATAACCGCCAATATGGCTTTTTATACCAGTACTGATCACTCTAATAATTTATCGGCAATTGATCTTGAAACTGTTTATGATACAAAAGATCAAAAAATTTTCGTCAGCCGTTCCGAAGTCTGGTATGATAAAAACAATTATAAACTGGTAACTGATGTACGCTGGGAGGAGTATCCGATTGATACTTATGGTTTAGGCAGCACATCAACTAATAGGACTGATGACCCGCTTAAATATAACTATGTGAGGGCCTATGGAACTATTTTCAAAAAAATAACAGGCGATTTTTATGGAGGCCTGGGTTACAATTATGATTATCATTATAACATCACTGAAACCGGAAACGCTAACGGCACCGTATCCGACTATGATAAATATGGTTTTTCTTCCAGATCAACGTCTTCCGGAATTGTTTTGAATTTGTTATTTGATAATCGCCGTAATCCGATTAACCCGCTAAACGGTGGTTATG
>Ga0206965_10199_pt1 | contig 16568 bp, 15 predicted proteins | sample Alteio_BWOrgHeat_26_FD_152973 | JGI IMG/M metagenome (GOLD analysis project Ga0206965, IMG submission 152973) | Enriched cells from forest soil in Barre Woods Harvard Forest LTER site, Petersham, Massachusetts, United States -... | ecosystem: Environmental > Terrestrial > Soil > Temperate forest >...
CAGGCCCTGCTCTTCGGCGAGATTCCACAGCGGGGTGCCGGAAACCCATGAGCCGAGATCGGCAGCGCGGCTGAGCTTGTATTCGTCATTCGCTGCGCGATTGAAGAACTCGTTGGCTACGATGCCGTGGTGCGCCGGGTAGAGACCGGTGACGATCGAGATGTGATTGGGGAACGTGAGCGCCGGAAACATCGGAATCATGGCTTTCGCAGCCACGCCGTCATGACCCACCGCCTCGATGTTTTTGGCTCCATGAACCGCGGCGTAATCGTGGCGGAAACCGTCGATGGAGACGAGAACTACGTATGGCCGTTCGCTTTGGGCCGCCGGCAGCGCGAGGGCTGCGAGCAGTATTGCGACCAGGCGAAAGAAGCGCATGTTGACAGGCTGGGGGTGTTGCTATCGTTGGTTGGCCTTGAGAATCTTCTTGCGAAGGCGGATGGATTTGGGGGTAACTTCAACTAACTCATCTTCGCGAATGAATTCGATGGCCTGCTCCAGATTCAAGAGGCGCGGTGGGATGAGGCGGATGGCTTCATCGGCGCTGGAGGAGCGCATGTTGGTGAGCTTCTTTTCCTTGACGATGTTGACGGTCATATCGACCTGTTTGGCATTTTCGCCCACCACCATACCTTCGTAAATTTCGTCGCCGGGCTGGATGAAGATTTCGCCACGCTCCTGGAGATTGAAGATAGCGTAGCCGGTGGTCTTGCCGGAGCGGTCGGCGATCATCGAACCCGTGGGCCGCATTGTGATTTCACCCTGCCATTCGATGTAACCGTGGAAAAGCGAGTTGAGAATAGCAGTGCCGCGTGTGTCAGTGAGGATTTCGCTGCGCAGCCCAATCAGGCCGCGCGACGGAATCTGGAACTCCAGACGCACGCGCCCGGAGCCGTTGTTGATCATCTTTCCCATCTTGCCCTTGCGGCTGCCCAGCTTTTCGATGGCAACGCCGATGAACTGTTCCGGCAGATCCATCACCAACAACTCGACCGGCTCCATGGTCTTGCCATCGATCTCTTTGGTGAGGATTTCCGGTTTACCCACGGCCAGTTCGTAGCCTTCGCGGCGCATCATTTCAATCAGAATGGCAAGTTGAAGCTCGCCGCGGCCCATGACTTTAAATGCGTCGGGCGAGAGGACATCGACGCGTATGGAAACGTTGGTGAGAAGTTCCTTTTCGAGGCGTTCTTTGATATTTCGCGAGGTCACGAACTGGCCTTCCCTGCCGGCAAAGGGCGAGGTGTTGACGGTGAAGGTCATCGCGATGGTGGGTTCATCGATCTGGATGTGCGCCAGCGGCATGGGAGTGGTGGCGCTGGTGATGGTTTCACCAATAGTGATGCCCTCGACGCCGGCCACTGCGAGGATGTCTCCGGGGCGCGCGACGGTTTCATCGATGCGCTTCAGTCCTTCGAAGGAGTAGAGCTTGGTGATGCGGGTCTTGTGGAAGGTTCCATCGAGTTTGGCGATGGCAACATCGTCACCGTGACGCAGTGTTCCCTGGAAGACGCGGCCGATGGCGAGGCGGCCGAGGTAGTCGCTGTAGTCGAGGTTGGCGACGAGGGCCTGCAGGGTTGCATCCGGATCGCCCGGGGGTGCGGGGATGGTTTCGAGGATGGTTTCGAAGAGGGGGCGAAGGTCGGTGGACTCTTCTTCGAGGGAACGTTTCGCGATACCGGCTCTGGCATTGGCGTAGAGGACAGGGAATTCGAGCTGGTGTTCCTGGGCATCGAGATCGATGAACAGATCGTAGATTTCGTTGAGGACTTCCTGAACGCGGGCATCGGGACGGTCGATTTTGTTGATGACGACGATGGGGCGCAAGTGCGATTCGAGCGCTTTCATCAGAACGTAACGGGTTTGCGGAAGCGGGCCTTCGGAGGCATCGACGAGCAGCATGACGCCATCGACGATCTTCAGGGCGCGTTCCACTTCACCGCCGAAGTCGCTGTGGCCGGGGGTATCGACAATGTTGATTTTGGTGCCGTGGAAGCGGACGCCGGTGATTTTGGAAAGAATGGTGATGCCGCGCTCGCGCTCCAGATCGTTGGAATCCATGACGCGTTCGGCGACTTCTTCATTGCTGCGGAAGATGCCGCTCTGGCGGAGCATGGCGTCCACGAGGGTGGTCTTGCCGTGATCGACATGGGCGATGATGGCGATATTTCGAGTGTTTTCAGACATTAGAGAGATTGGTTATTCTTCGTGTACGGCTTCGGCGGGGATGAGGCGGGCGGCGTAACGCGCCGGATACAGCCCGGCGGCCACCGTCACCACCCACACCAGAGCTACCGCCGCGGCAAGCAGGCCGAGTGGCGGATGAAACTGAATGGTCCAGCCGAAGCTTTGTTTGTTGATGACAAACACCAGCACCAGCGAAAGGGAAAGGCCCAGGACGAGCCCGAGCACACTCGCGGCCAGACCAATCAAAGCTGCTTCGGTCAGGATCATGCGGTAAATCTGCGAGGTGTGCGCGCCCAGGTAGCGGACGAGGCCGATTTCGCGGCGCCGGTCCAATACCAATGCTAGCAGCGAGTTGGCTGCGCCCAGCATGGCCACGATAATGGCGACGGCTTCGAGTGCCCAGGTGATGGCAAAAGTTCGATCGAAAACCTCGATGGCCTGGGCGCGGAGCAACTCATGGGGAAAGATAAGCACCGGGAAATCGCGCAGCTTGTCTTCCATGCGGCGGCGGACCGCGGTGGGGTCGGCGCCCTTTTTGAGATAGATGGCGATGTTGGTTACGGGCAAGCCCGGCAAGTATTTGAGAAGGGTGGAAGTATCGGCGATGACGAAGCCGTGGTCGCTGGAGTAGTCGTAATAAATGCCGGCAACGGTCAGGCTGACCGTATGGTCGCCAAGAGGAATCTGTAGAGTGTCACCCGAGTGAACGTTGTGCCGGGTGGCAAAGGGTTCGGAGACGATGACGCGGTCGCGGCCCGGAAGGCTGGCGAGGATGGGGCCGGGCGGGCCATCGAGAAAAGTGAGCATCTGTTCACGGCTGGCGAGACTCGCGCTCGAGCCGCCCAGAGTTGCCTGCTGGCCGTGATACCGGAAAACCATTCCGCGGAGGACATCGACCTCGCGAACTTCGGGGATTTGGCGGACGATCTCCGGGACTTCGGCGGCAACCGGCGGGAAGATGCCGGCGGTGGCCTGGCCCTGCGCGCGAAGGTAGAGATCGGCGCGGAGCTGGTTGTCGAGCCAGACTTCGACGGTTTGGCGGAAACTGCCGACCATTATGCCGACGCTGACCATCATAGAGATGGCGGTGGCGAGAGCGGTGACAATGATCGAGGTGCGCGCCAGAGATGCGATGAGGCTTCGTGAGGCGATGAGCCCGGCCGCACCCGTGAGGGCTTTGACGGCGCCGCGCAACGAGCGGATCAGGCCATTGACGAATGCCGGAGAAACGAAAGCCACCGCGACAACAGCGAGCAGGGCTGCGGCGTATCCTGCGAACGGCCTGCCATCAACGGGACCGAGACGGCAAAGCAGTGCCGAGGCAAGCACAAGAAGCGCGGCAATGGTGAGGTCGCGGCGGGCATGCAAACGGGTTTTCTGCTGATGGGCTTCACGGCGCATCGCTTCGGCTGGGGCGACGCGAGCGGCCTCCCGCGCGGGGATGAGAGCGGAGCCGACTGCGACGGCGGTTCCGACGATCAGCGCGCCGAGGATGGCTCCCGGGGTCAGAACGATCACGCCGGGGCGGCTGGTGACGAAGAGCGAATTCACCGTATCCGAGATCAGGTGAATGATGACAGAGGCGAGCCCGCGTCCGAGGAGGGCGCCGAGAAGCGATCCGATGATGCCGAGCATTCCCGCTTCGGCGAGGAACATTGCGAGGACCGTGCGGGAATTCGTTCCGACGGCGCGGAGGATGCCGATCTCGGTGCGACGGCGGACTACACTCACCGCGATGGTGTTGTAGATGAGGAATGCGCCGACCAGCAGTGAAATGTAGCTGAGAACGCGCAGATTCCAGCGGAAGGCCTGCACCATGCGGCGATTTTCGTCGCTGCGGGCGCCGGGCGTTTGGATTTCCCACGTGGATGGGAGGGCCGCGCGGATGGCTCGTTGGGCTGGATCGGCGGGTTGATGGGGGCCGAGGAGTACATCGATACGGTCAAGCTTGCCGTAAGAGCCGGTAAGACGCTGGGCGGCGGCGATATCGACGGCGACCCATGGCGTGCTTTGCTGCGTGGCGATCGCCACGACTTTGAAATTTCCGGCAGCGGAGTTCCCTTCGAGAAAGAGACCGCGGCCGACCGAGAGGCCGTGCCGCTGGGCAAGGTCGCTTGAGACTACGGCCGCGGTTTCGAGTTGCGAGATATCGCGGGCACCGCTTCCGTCTTGTTGCAGCGAATCTTGTTGCAGCAAAGCTTGTTGCAGCGAGTCAATGCCGTACATGGTCGCCGAGTGGCCGGCGATTCGAACTGGTTGTTCGATCATTGGCGCAAAACGTGCGTCTATGGGAAGGGTTGCGAGTGTTGCGAGCCGGGTTTCGTCAACACCGCCATTGGCGGTAATTTCGTAATCGACCTTCCCAACGAGCGTGGTGAGAGAGGATTCGAAGGAGCCGGTGGCTGCTTCCCCCGCCAGTTCGATGGCGACGACTACGGCGACTCCGAGAGCGACGGACAGAATGGTAGGCGCCGTGCGAATCAGATCTCCGGCGAGGGGTCGAAGGATCAGGCGCTGAAAGAGCTTCATGGCTCGATTCGACCGTCGCGGAGGCGAATTCGAACGTCGGCAATGGCGGCGGCCTCGGCGCTGTGCGTGGCGAGGATTACGGCTGCTCCCCACTCATCGGCGGCGCGACGCAGAAGGCGAAGGACCTGGTCGCCGCTGGCAGTGTCGAGATTGCCCGTGGGCTCATCGGCAATGAGCACCGGCGGGTCGTGAACAAGGGCGCGCGCAATGGCGACCCGCTGCATCTGTCCGCCGGAGAGCTGCCAGGGGAGCGCGCCGGCTTTTTCCGAGAGATCAACCCAGGCGAGGCGCTCACGCGCCGTGCCTTCGCTGTTCTTTGAACCGGCTAGCAGGAGCGGGAGTTCGACATTCTCCAGCGCGGTGAGCGCGGGCAACAGTTGAAAGAACTGAAAGACAAAACCGATTTTTGTGCGGCGGAGGGTGGTCAGTTGGGCGTCATTCAGTCCGGAGGTGATCTGACCCGCGATGGAGACTTCCCCCGAAGTGGGAAAGTCCATTGCCCCGCACATGTTGAGCAAGGTGGTTTTGCCGCAACCGCTGCGGCCGACGAGCGCACTCACGCGGCCTGCGGAAAACGCGACAGAAACATTCCGCAGGGCTTCAACGCCGCCGTCATAGATTCGGCTGACGCTGCTGACCTGGACGGCGGGCTGGGGTTCGGACAATTCGGCTCCTGCCATTCAGTGTGACTTGTGGAACGACACAAAAACAATTTACTTGCGCTCTGTTTTGGTGTATTCTGATGTTGCTCTGGTCTGAAAATTCCGCGCGTTTAAAACGAGAGTGCCTGCCCCGCTTATCTCGCTATCACGCGACGAAATGGAATCTCGCCGTCTCGCAGCCGCAACCGAGCTGCTGAACGGCGCTTCACAAGCACAGGTGGCGCGCCGCTTTGGCGTCAGCCGCACAACAGCATCCCGGTGGTGCCGGTCTGTCTCCAACCGCGGAGTGGAGGCTATGCGCAAACGCCGGGCCACTGGCCGGCCCAGCCGGTTATCCGCCGATCAGATTCAGGAAATTCGAAAGATGTACGAGCAGGGCGCCCGAGCCTGGGGCTTTGCCAGCGATCGCTGGACCACAGGGCGGTTGGCGGAGGCGATCCAGCGCGGGTTCGGAATCCGCTATGACTGCGATCACGTAGGGCGGCTGATGCACAAATTCGGGCTGCGGGAAAAACGACGAGAGGCCCTTCAGGCGCGGGCGCGAAGAGCGGTTGATGTGGCACTCGTTTCCGATTTCACCGGCTTTCGGACAGAGTCTCCGTCTGCCTGAAATCGGCGCAACTGGTCAGTAACGCAGACCAGGAACATCGGTTGCTTTGCATTCTTGAGAACATCGATGACGCGGTTCGGCTGGTCTTCGAGGTAAATGTTGCGGCCGTCGGTGAGAAGATGCACGTCACCGCTGGCCGCAACGGCCTCACTCAGACGCTTGCCCATATCTTTTTGAAGAAAACGGAGAACGCGGCGGATCTTCTGCAGCGAGAATCCCTTGCGGCGAAGTTCGGCGATTACGGAAACCTCAACAACTTCCTGGTTCAGGTAGACGCGGCGATGGCCCTCCTGCCGGGGCGAGACGACCCCGCGTTCATCCCACCACTGCAGTTGACGCAGGCTCACACCCGCGATGCGGGCAACGTCGCCGGAAGTGTATCGAACCTCGTCCGAAGCAGGAACAGGAAGGTCCTTTTTTGTTTTGAACATTTCGCGGTGCCTCTGTGGGATTCTAGCAAATTGCCAGACCCCGCATGACGGGTGCCGGAAATTGGTTTTCGTTTATTCGGTTTGCGACTGCTGGAATATGGCGAAAGCGGCGCCCTGGGGGTCCATCAACACCGTGATATGGCCTACGTCGCCCATCGCGAACGGGCCCAGCACCACGTTGGCGCCGAGTTCTTTGGCTTTATCCGTGCTTGCGTTGCAATCGTCCACCTGGAAATAGACGAGCCAGTGCGGCGGGATTTTCGGATCGCGGAACTGTGCCGGCGGAATGCCGCCGATGAACGTTTCACCATTCTGGATGTGCTGGTAATTGTCGTCGCCAGGCATGAAAGTCCAGCCGAACAGTTTGTGATAGAAGCCCATGGCCTGGTTCTGATCGGGCGCGCTGAGGTCGGCCCAGCACAGGCCACCGGCTTCGTCTTTGACGCCAACGCCGATATTGTTAATGGGCTGCCAGACACAAAAAACAGCGCCGGCAGCATCTGCGATGACTGCCATTCGGCCGTGCGTCATCACATCGAAAGGTTCGGCAATGACGCTGCCGCCTAACTCTTTGGCGCGCTCAGCGGCGGCATCGGCGCTCTCGACGGAGATGTACAGGTTCCAATGGGCCGGCATCGCGGCAGCTTCTTCGGCGCGCATTGTGTAACCAGCCGCGGCATCCCTGCCATTGAGCTGGAAGATGGTGTAAGTGCCGCCGGGGCCCATATCGTTGTCATTTGGATGCCAGCCAAACAGCGCGCCGTAGAAGGCTTTGGCAGCGTTCTGATCTTTGGTTGCGAGCTCGACCCAGCAGAGCGTGCCAGGAACATGGGACGTAAATTCGGGCATGGGGGCAGTATATTCCAGGGAAGGTGAATGGACAATGAATAAGTGACGAACCGGATACGAATGACGCTGCTCGCCGCGACGGCAGCGATTGGGCTGGCGGGATGCGGGTCAGGCGATTCGGGGAAGATCCTGGTCGGCTGGCAACCCGTGATTTCGTTTTCCGGTCATGGCAACTCGCAGAGTGAAGCCTTCAATGTCGACACTGGACAATGGAGGATCAAATGGGAAACGAAGAATGAAGAGAAGCCCGGGATGGGATCGTTCAAAGTGACCGTTCACAGTTCGGTAAGCGGACGCCCTCTGATGCAGGCCGTGGATTTCAAAGGGGTGGGACAAAACGTGGCGGTGATTAATGAAGACCCGCGGTTGTATTTCCTGGTGATCGAATCGGAAGGGGTCGACTGGACCATTGCAGCGGAGCAACGAGTGACCGGGGAGGCGCAGGATTAACTGTGAAGGCTTTGGTTATTGGAGGCACCCGGAACCTCGGGCCCTCGATTGTGGAGAACCTGGTTGCGATGGGTTGTCAGACCTCCGTTTTCCATCGAGGAGTGACGCAGGCTGCGTTTGGCCCCGAGGTCGAGCGGCTCTATGGCGATCGCCGCAGCGAGGCGCAGTTAGGGGCGGCGATCGGCGGCCGCGATTTCGACGTGGTGGTGGATACGACTCTCTACACCGGCCCGGACGCCGAAATCACGGCTCGGGTCCTCAGCGGCCGGGTGGGTCGATACGTTGCACTCAGCACTGGCCAGGTCTACTTGGTTCGGATTGGCGCAAAGCGGCCGTTTCGCGAAAACGATTATGAGGGCCCGGTAATGCCGCGGCCGGAAGACCCGGATCTGCCCAGTTGGCGTTACGGGATAGAGAAGCGTGCGGCGGAGGACGCGATGCGCGATGCCGGTTTTCCCGCGATATGGCTGCGAATGCCAATGGTCAACAGTGAGCGCGATCCGTATGGGCGTATTGCGGAATATCTTGCCCGGCTGCGTGACGGTGGACCGATTCTGGTTCCGGAAGGGCCGCATTTGGGGCTGCGGCATTTGTACGGCGAAGACGCGGTGGCCGCTGTTTGTTATGCAGCTGCCGGACACGTGGCGATCAACACCGCGTGGAATCTTTCGCAGGACGAAGAGTTGTCTCTCGATGAGTTTTTGAGGCTACTTGCAACTCTGGACGGGCGTGACCTTCGGACGGCGGCGGTACCTCGCCAAACGCTGGAAGAGCGTGGACTGCTGCCGATGTGTTCGCCATTTAGCGGACAGTGGATGTCAGCACTGGACAATGCCAAATGGAAAACGGCGTTCGGCTGGAGATTCGTGGGGCCCGACGTTTACCTGCCGAAACTGGTTGAACACTACGCCGCGAACCCGCGGCCGCCCGAGGGCTATGGACAACGCGCCAAAGAACTGGCGCTGCTGCCGCCGACAAGTTGAAACGCGGCGTTTGCCGGACTGACAACGCGCTTCTGTTAGGATTTTTCGGAGAGGATACGCATGCCATTTGCAAAGGTCAGTGACGGAATTCGCATTTATTACCGGCTCCAGGGATTGCCATCGCTTCCGGTATTGATTCTTTCGCAATCGCTCGGCTGCGACCACGGGATGTGGGACGTCCAGATGGATGCGCTGCTGAAAAAATTTCGGGTGCTGCGCTATGACACGCGGGGCCACGGCGCATCGGATGCGCCCGAAGGCGATTACGCATTACCAAGGCTGGCGCAGGATGTGCTGGACATGGCCGATTTGCTGGGAATTGAGCAATTCGATTTCTGCGGGCTGTCGCTGGGAGGAATGACCGGGCAGTGGCTGGGGGCGAATGCGTCGCAGCGGGTCCGGACACTGGTTTTGGCCAATACGTCGGCGCACTTTCCGGATCCGACAACGATGCAGTCCAGGAAGAAGACGGTTCTGGCGGATGGCATGGCCGCGGTGGAGCCGATTGTGATGGGCCGGTTCTTCCTGCCCGAAACACTGGCGGACCATAACATTGCCGCGGAGACAGTGCGAGCCAATTTCCTGGCCACAAACCCGGTTGGGTATGCGGGTTGCTGTGGCGCGATTATCGGGATGGACAACCGTCCGCTGCTGCCGCGTATCGCGACGCCGGCGCTGCTGATTGTCGGGGATCACGATGTGTCGACGCCATGGGAAGGACACGGCGAGTTATTGGCTGCGGGAATCGGCGGGATAAAAGTGTGCCGCTTGCCAACAGCTCATATAGCCAACATTGAAGCTCCGGCGGATTTCTCTGCCGCGATTCTGAATTTCGTTACCGCTTCAGGCGGCAGCGCTACTGCTTAGGCGAAGCCAGGCGCGCATCGTTGGCGGCTTTGGTCGCCAACTCCGCTTCCATGTTTTGTTTCAGATTCGGCAGATCCGGCCGCAGACGGATGGCCTCCCGAAGCGCGGCGATCGATTCGTCGGTTTTACCCAACATGTGATATCCGACCGATATGTTGGACCAGGCTTCGGCAAGGTTGGGCTGAATCTTCAGGGCCTGGCGGCAGGCTTCAATGCCGTCCTCAAAGTGTCCGTTCTGCATCTGAGAAATGGAGAGCTGAAGGTAGTTATCAACCGTCGGGACGTTTTTCGCCCGTTTCGCGACCTGGGACATCTCGTCCAGCGCACTGGTGGCGACGTTTATGGTGCGAAGGGCGTCCGGGTCCGCCGGGAGGAGGTCCAGAGTATGCATCCCAAATGCAGCCGCCTCCTGCCACTGGCGGTCTCCCAACTCAACATTCATCACAGCGCGGCGGGCGGGGACGCTGTACGGATCGAGAGAGACGGCTTTGTTCGCCAGATCAGCCGCCTCCTTGTGCCGATCCTTCAGCAGGAGCCAGTCGCTATAAGCGGCCTGGATCACGGACGAACGGGGAGCAAGAGCCAGCGCGCGCCTGAAATGATTTTCGGCATCATCCCTGCCGCCAGGTTCGGCCAGGGTGGCAAGAGCCAACTCGATCTCCGGGTTTTTGGGCTGCCCGGCACGGGCTTTTTCCAATGCAGCAAACCCCTCATCGGAATTGCCGTCAATCACCAGGGATCGGCCACGGTACTCGAGGGCCTCCGGATTGGAAGGAGACATCTCCAGCACCTCAGCCCACAGGCGATCTTCCGACTGCCATACCGGATTCCGCCCATTTGCAATGAGAGCCAGAAACGCCAGCGCGGCGGCGGCCGCGCCCATTGCAGCGACGCCGGGCCGTGCGGGCCCAGATTCCCGGCGCCGGAACCGGGAAACGACAGCCCAGAAAATGCCTGCCAGGCTGATACTCAATCCAATCATGGGCACGAAGGCGCGCGAAAAGTCTTCGACGGTCACTTGCGGGACAAGGAAATCCGGGATCAGCGCGATAAGAAACCAGGAGAGACCGAAGGCGGCGACTTTGAATCGGGTTGTGCGGGCAGCCCGAACCGCCGCAAAAATCAAGATGCCGACACCCGCTATTCCTCCGATGGCCTGAATTGAAAATGGCGTGGTGATGACCTGCAGACTGGAGACCGGGGCCAGGCGGACCGGATAAAGGAAATCCAGCAGGTAGCGGATGGCGACCCAAGGCTGCGTCCACCACCATGCCAAAGCCGACTGGCGCACCGGCGCGGTCGGCGCCAGAGTGAGCGCGGTGTGCACCAGCCACCAGAGACCACAAAGAATCGCAGACGGACGAACATCCAGCAGACTCCGTTCCGGCTGGAACAGCCTGATCCAGACAACAAGAATCAGCGGGAAAACCGCAGTGCCGGGATCGGCCAGCAATCCCAGAACCATGGGAACGAAATACCAGGGGAACGGGTGGGCCAGCAGGAACTTCCAGGTTTTGGAGGCGACGGCGCGGGTGCGGCGGACCAGCAGGTCAAATTCGTTTCGCGGTACGTGCGGCACGTCGAACCAAATGGACGCGGGCATGCGGCGCGGCCAGGTGTCGAACAGTACGAGTGCGAGGGTGACGCCAAGCGCGCGAAAAATGAGGTAGCGATGAGAAATGTAATTCAGTAGATCGGCCGTGAGCGGATGAAACGCAACCAGACTGGCGGCCAGCAGGGCGCTGTAACGGGTGGAATCGGGAGTCAGTCGCGCGAGGGCGTATACGCACAGCAGCACGCACAGGAACCACAGAAAGCTGTCGATGTGAAAGATGGCCGGGTTCGGGCCCAGAATGCTGTAATCCGCGACCAACATCAACATGCTGAATGGCCGCCAGGCCGGCTGCTCGGCCAGAGAACTGGCGGCGCGCGTGCTGCCAAGAATGCGGCCTGCCGAAGCGGAGCGGATTACAGGATTTTCGACAATTACGTGGGTATCGTCCTGATGAAAGCCATTGCCAAAATGGTTTCCCCAAGTTGCGAAGCAGGCGCCCAGGAGCACGGCGAAGGCGATCCACCAGTAGATCGAGTGAAAGGTATTTGGCTGCCGCGCTGGAACCCTGATGTCGATCGCTTGCTCGGGCCTGGAGAACACTGTCAAGAACGGGCCGGCCGTTTTACTTCTTTTCGAGAGCGAGGACGGCGTATGCGGTGGCCGCATCGCTCATAAATCTGCCGATATCCGACTGCGAATCCCGCTGCTTGTTGATGGACCACGCAAGCCAGCGGCCGTCGACCGCTTCCTGGTTAACCGTCAGCCAGGCCTGCGCGCGCCGCAAAGACTCGGGGGCGCCACTTCCGGACTCCCGAAGGGCGAGCGCGGTGAGACCGGTGGCGTAGCCATCGGACCGGGTTTCGAGCGGCGTATTGTCATGGCGCTTCCAGGAACCCAGGTCGGTGAGACTCCAGCCTCCGTCCTTTTGTTGTTGGGCGGCGAGATCTGCGGCAAGTGCCTTCTTTTGCTCCGCGGTCAAAATTCCTTCGAGACGCGATGACGCCCACAGCACCGCAGTTTTGTTTATTAAGGGCTGGGTCGCATACTCGCGGCGGAGGTAGCCGCGGAGGAGGTCGATGTTCTTTTGAATTGCGGGATCGTTCTTATAGTTGTCGGGAGCGAAACCAACAGCGAGGGCGGCGATGGTGGAACCCCAATATTGGGATTCGTCCGATTCCCAGGGACCGTTGTGGAAGTTGATCCAGGTCCAGGCTCCAGCTTTGTCGCCGGACTGCAACTGCAGCGACCATGCCGACTGAAATGCTTTGCGAGTGATGGCGCGCATGTGACCAGCGCCTGCCGCGTCATAACGCGCAAGGATCAGAGCGTTGAAGACGGATTCAGTACCGCGGGATTCGGCGGTTTTTCCGGCCCCGGAGGATGCGTCCTTATAAAACGGTTCAACTTCGTCCCAGAGATTTGCCCGTTTCTCCACGTAAGCCAGCATGGTCTGCTCGGCGGGTGAAAGACCACTTTCGCCGGTGACTTTGCGCAGAGACGTTCGGGCGAGCGCGTAAGGCAATACGGTGTGACAGGAGACGCACGTGGTGTCGTGGTCGCGCTTTGCACGATCCCAGGATTGCCACCAGAGCTCGCGGCCGTCCAGATAGCTGGCGGCAGCGGCCGGACTCCAGCCTCCGGCACTGGTTTTTTCCACAGGCTCGGCGGGCTGAGCCATCGCTGGCTGTACGACCGAAAACGTGGCAGATAACAAAAGGGCTCCCAAACTGGCGGCGATCAGTTTCATCGGTGCGGCTCCCGTTCCATCATAACGGCAAAAGATTGTGATATTCTCGCACAAACTTAAAGATACCGGTAATAGAACCAATGCACCGCCGTGGCAGGCGAAAGCGCCTCCGCGCGTACTAGTTTCAGATTATTGTGGCGGTTGGTATTCGCAACTAGAGCATTTTCATTAAATATATAGAGGCCTGTCACCGGGAATAGCCAGCGGCACGGAAATAAGCATGGAGGTGAGTTGGGAGGAGGATGTGCAAAGCAGTGGCCACTGCTAACTCCAGCGCGGCAACGGTGCGGGCTCTGGCGGAGCGAAGGAACTGTTTGATCTGAGCCCAGCAGCGTTCGATGGGATTGAAGTCGGGAGAATAGGGAGGCAGGTAGCGGAGCCGGGCTCCGGTGGCTGCAATGCGCTGACGAACACCATCGACTTTGTGGGCCGCCAGATTGTCCATGATCACGGTCTGGCCCGGTTTTAGCTGGGGGCACAAGACCTGATCCAGAAAAGCAAGGAAGACGTCCCCATCGGTCGGCGATTCGATGGTCATCGTTGCTACCCAGCCCCGGATACTGATCGCGCCCAGAATGGTCAGCGTTCTCCATGTGCCGGGCGTGCCTTCGCCAACCCGCAGACCTCCCAACGCACGCCCGTAGCGACGAGTCATTTCGGTGGTGATTCCGCTTTCATCCAGAAAAATCAGCTCGTCTGCCGGCTCCTGCATGGCTGTGCTTTGAAACTCCAGCCGCTGACTCTGCACTTTTTCCCCATCCTGTTCATTGGCGTGCAGGCTTTTTTTTATAGCGCAGATTCAGCCGATCCAAAAGATTCCACAGCGCGCCGATACTCAGTTCCAGCTGCTGCTCCCGATACAGCTGAACCTGCAATTCTGTCAGCGTTATATCCGGTTTGCCCCGGATTGCCTCGCCAATGAACTGTTCGATCTCCGGCGTTGCCTTCCGCTTCCGCCCGGCTCGCGCCGCTGCCGGCCGCTCCATCTGGCCTGTTCGGGTGAAAGCTGCAGAAACCTTGTACGCCCAGCCCAGGCTCACTCCAAACTGCTCGGCCAGCTCTTCCAGCGTGTCTTCGCCCTTTTCATGGCGCTCCAATACCTTACGCCGTAAGTCGTTTGAGTACGCTTTCCCCATCTGTCCGCTGGCGCGGAGTCTTCCCAGAGCCTTTATAGTATATATGAAAACGCTCTAGAGTGAAGGCTATGCGAATCCGCAATGTTCTATTGTTTCTGGCGACTTTAACGCTGGGGACGATATTGCCGGCTCGCCTTTCCTTCGCCCAGGGTTGAGTGATCTCACGCTCCGGTCTGGAGTCGAGTGGCGCAGAAGGCGGCGGATACCTTCAACCTGGTGACTGGACCATCACGTCGGCATACCGGCATGTCTATTCGCATGTGCACTTCAGCGGGCCGACAGAAAATTTCTCGCGGGCTCAACTGGGCACGGAGGTCCAGTCCAAGACCAACCTGGCAGACATGATGGTGACGTATCAAGTCACCCCGCGCTTTAGTGTGCAGGCGACGTTACCAGTCCTCTGGGCCAGCCGCCGACAGCAATCGCAGTATGGCACGCTACATACTTCGGGCATCGGCGATATCAGTTTTGGCGGTCAGTATTGGCTGCGAAACCCGAAGAGCGAAAAGGCAACCAGTAACAACGTTCAGTTCAGCCTGGGGCTGCTGGTGCCAACCGGCAAGTCCCGCATCGAAAATAACGTTGCTACCAGCTACGGCGCGGCTCCAACGACTCAATACCCGGATTATTCGGTGCAGCCCGGCGGCGGCAGCTGGGGCGCAATTCTCGGCTGGCAAGCCTTCCAGTCGCTCGGCAACCAGACGATCGCCTTCTTCGATGGAACCTACGTGATGAGCCAGGGTGGGCAGCAGGACTTCTGGACATCGCATGGCGGAACTTCAAACGGACCCCCGGCGCCGACCAAAGGGTTAACACAGTTCGATGCGATTCAGGACCAGTACATGATGGAAGTGGGTTTGTCTCATCCCGCGCCGAAGATTCCCGGGCTGGGGCTGACTCTCACGCTCCGCGACGAAGGTGTTCCCGCGCACGACCTCATCGGCAACAATCTTGGATTCCGGCGGCCCGGATTTGGAATCGCCCTGACGCCGGGCTTTATCTATACCCACGGGAATAACATGGTGCAGTTCAGTGTGGGTAAACTTCTGGTCCGCGACCGGACGAAGTCGGTAGCGGAAGAGGTGAATGGCGTGCACGAAGGCGACGCAGCGTTCGCAAACTATGTCTGGATGGCGGCGTGGACTGTGAAGATGCCGAAGAAGCGTCCGGTGGTGGATGTTGTGCCGCAGATATCGCTGGCGAAACCGCCATCGACAAGCACGATTCCCGCGGCTGCACCGGCTCCGGCAACGGTTGCGGCTGCGCCCGCGAGGGAGCCGGATTCCTTCAAGCCGTTCAACAACCTCAAGACGCTGGACGGAAAGAAAAAGGCTCTGAAAGATGTTTCGGGCAAGGTGACGGTGGTTAACTTTTTCTATCCCCGTTGCCCTTATTGCCAACTGGAACTGCCTGAAATGCAGAAGCTGTACGAGAAATACAAGGACAAGGGACTTTCCATGGTTTGGATCAACATCCTCCCGGAGGAAGTGCCGTTGATCGCCGGCTGGCAGTTTGCGAAGAACTTCACCGTGCCGGTGCTGATCGGTGGGTCGCAGGCTGCTCTGCAGAAGGACTATCAGGTTGAGGCAACGCCCACCACCTATGTGCTGGGTGAAAAAGGCGAAGTGCTCTTCTATGAAGGCGGATATGCGCCAGGCGACGAAAAGAAGGTCGAGGCAAAGATCACTGCGGCTCTGGGAATCGCCACCCCGTCTTCTGTTTCGACAACGCCTTAGCTTGCTCGCCGATCTGCCGCGATCCACTTTTTGTGCATGTGTGCCGGTATGATCAACTGAGGGATTTCACCAATGCCTGAAACCGCTTTGGCCGGCACCGATCTGGCTCCTCTTCTGGAAGAATGTTTCTTTTTTGAAGCGACTGAAGACTCGTTTCCCATCGAGGGAATCGAAGGTCACATCCCAGCATGGCTGCGCGGCACCTATTATGTGAACGGGCCGGCGCGTTTTCAGCGCGGGGGCATGCGCTATAAACACTGGCTGGACGGCGACGGCATGATCTGCTCGCTGCGCTTCACTGACGACGGCGTGGGGTTCTCCAATCGCTTCATACAGACGCGCAAGGTAGTGGAGGAAGACGCCGCCGGCAAATTTCTCTATCGAACTTTCGGCACGGCCTTTTCGGGCGATAAAACACTGCGGAACGTGATGCTGCAGCCGCCGGTGAACGTCAGCGTTTATCCGTATGCGGGCAAGCTTCTGGCGTTTGGGGAGCAGTCGCTGCCGATGGAACTGGACCCGGCTACGCTGGAGACGCGTGGCGAATACGACTTTTCCGGTAGCATCAATGAAGTTTCGCCGTTTGCCGCTCATGCAAAGACGGATCCGGCGAATGGGCACCTGCTGAACTTCGGCATTTCCTTTTCGGCTACTGAGCCGATGCTGAATGTTTACGAATTCGATGCGACCGGCGATTTGATCCGGAGGCGGCGGCATCCGCTGAAACACCAGCATTCCCTGGGTATAGATAAAGCCCGGCGTCAGGGCGATTCCAAATCCGGGCCGCCGGAATCCAAGATTGTTGCCGATGAGGTCGTGCGCGGGA
>Ga0206965_10248_pt1 | contig 16559 bp, 10 predicted proteins | sample Alteio_BWOrgHeat_26_FD_152973 | JGI IMG/M metagenome (GOLD analysis project Ga0206965, IMG submission 152973) | Enriched cells from forest soil in Barre Woods Harvard Forest LTER site, Petersham, Massachusetts, United States -... | ecosystem: Environmental > Terrestrial > Soil > Temperate forest >...
GCCAAAAACGTCCTTAAATCCGATTCGGCCATAAATGTAAATAAATGGCCCATTGGTGGAATTTTTAGCTACCTCAATTTTGTCGCTGGAAATGGAATCATCAAAGACCGTAAAGGCGAAGATTTTTTCTCTGGGGCAAACGTCAGTAGAGCTATCAGGCTCAACATCCCATTTAGTCAAATCGGAAAAGTGGTCAATTCGCTTAGGCAGAATAGCGCAGCCTGTTTTAATTCTTACGCCGATAGCGGGGGTTTGCCCGTGATTTCTGATTATGATTTTCCATCTCCGCCAATTTACAAACCCACTAATAGCATCTTCCGGCGGTTCGATTTTTATGGCGGAAATGTAAGCCCGCAATTGGTGTTCAGCGGATTTTTTACTGCTATCAATGGAGTCTTGCGTCAAGTTAGCTTGAATTTCCATCAAGTCGCGTTGACGCCAGTAGATGAAAGCCTGGAATCCCATGATAACAACCATGAGAAAGTTCAGGAAGGTCATATAATCGGTGGGTTGTGGGGCTGTATTCAGTTGCTTATCTCCGCAGTAATTGGCTGGAGTATTGGCACCTATCTAGCAATACGCCAACGGAAAAATTGGCCACTTTACACCGCTTGCCACGCTTCTGGCGAGCGCGGAAGGCCGTCCCCGCCCTTACCCTCCGTCAATTCCAAATAAGTAAGCCCCTTGCCAATCACCCCATGAACCGCTTTGATAAACCGTCCCGCATCGTTGTCTTTCCGTTCGTTAAAGCGGAAGGCTTGCTCGTCAAGATACCGAAACAAGTGAAATGGCTCCACGTTGACGTAAGTGCCTTTGATGGTGCGCTTGAGGAGACTCCAAAAGTTTTCCAGCCCGTTCGTATGCACGTTGCCCTCAACGTAGGCAATAGCATGGTCAACAACCTTGTGAACGTAGCCGTCCTCAAGCCCGCAGTACGAGCGGAACGAATCGGTATGCACTTCCGCGCCTTTTTCAACGTGCTCGCGTACTTCTGCCGAAAGTTCTTTGCGCTTGCGGGTCTTAACGTGCTTCAATTTCACGCGAGACGCTTGCTCGCCCGTTGTACGCTCAAGCAAACCCATAACAGGGGTCAAAGATACCCCGCCAGTGCCGATGCCCTTCTCCCGCTTTTTGTCGGCGTGCATATTGCGGGCCTTAGCTCCGATGAAGGTTTCATCGACCTCCACAATCCCCTTCATCTTTTCAAAGCTGCCCGTTTGCATGGCCAGCCGGATGCGTTGCAACATGAACCACGCGGTTTTCTGCGTGACGCCAATGGAGCGGTGAATCTCGTAGGAGCTAATCCCGTTCTTGGCGTTGGCAATCAGCCAAATCGCGGCCAGCCATTTTTCCAAAGACAGCGCACTGTCCTCGAAAATCGTGCCCGTCTTGATGGTGAATTGCTTTTTGACCGTGCAACATTTGCACTGCCAAATCTTGCGGGTGGCAATGAAGCCAACCCGGTCACTCCCGCATTGCGGGCACTTGACCCCTTGCGGCCAGCGCAAGCCAACCATGAAGGTAAAGGCATTGTCGCCCTCGCCAAAGTATTTCACCGCTTCCACGAGCGTTTCAGGGAATTGAATCTCTGTATTCATGCTCCTAACATAGCATGAAACGCCACTGTGTCAAGTATATTAATGCCTTTAATAGCCTTTAATCGAAGAAGCAGAAAAGGTTTAGAGGGAATTGAGTTTTGGGGTTAGGTTAACAGGTATGAAGAAATAGCGGAAGGACACGGTTGGCTGGGTTGGTTAGGTTGGGATAAAGCTTAGAGTGTTTTAGTGCTTAGTGTTCTGGTGCTTGGTGACCGCTCCAAGACGCGGAGGCGCAAGGGGAGAACCGAATACTCAACTTAATTGACAATCACTTAATGATACGTAAAGCTGGCGGGATAAATCGCCATGAAGCCTACGCCGCCTTTGGAATCGCTGATACTTACCCTACGCGGACGAAAGGTCATGCTGGATGCGGACCTGGCGGAACTGTACGGGGTGCCGACGTACCGGCTAAACGAACAGGTGAAACGCAATGTTGAGCGGTTTCCAGAGGATTTTATGTTTCAGCTGACGGCGCAGGAATGGGCCAAGATGCGGTCGCAAAATGCGACCTCAAATTCGGAAATCATTGAAAATGAAGCCGTTGAGCCTAACTCATCGCAAATTGCGATGAGTTCCAAAAAGCATCGTGGGGCGGCGTACCGGCCTTATGCCTTCACGGAGCATGGGGCGATAATGGCGGCGACGGTGTTGAATAGTCCGCAAGCGGTGGCGATGAGCATTTATGTGGTACGGGCGTTTATGCAGCTGCGGGAGCAATTGGTCGCGAATGGCGCAATCCTCAAGCGCCTGGCCGAAATTGACAAAACCCTGCTGGAACATGACGGCGCGCTGCGGGCCATCTGGTCGAAGCTGCAACCCCTGCTGGCCCCGCTGCCGGAAACGCCGAAGAAGCGGATGGGGTTTTAGTGCTTTGTACGTGGTACAATCCGAGCAATTGAATTAGACAGTAATGAAATTCTTGTGGGTTTTTGCAGGTGGGTGGATGCTATTATATATAAACCCTCACGGCCATGACCCCCGACCGCGAATTATTGCGCCAGTATGTACAAGAAGGCAGTGAGACCGCCTTTAGCGAAACGGTACGTCGCCATCTCAATTTGGTTTATGGCTCGGCAATTCGCCTGCTGAATAACCATGCGCACTTGGCGGAGGATGTGACCCAGCGTGTTTTTACCGATCTGGCCCGCAAGGCGGGCACGTTACTCCAACACGAATCCGTGGCTGGCTGGCTATACACCAGCACACGCTTTGCCGCCGCCAACGCCATTCGTACCGATCAACGCCGCCGAATTCGCGAACACGAGGCCCACGCCATGTCCGACCATTCCCCCAACTACGAAACCACCTGGCTGCAACTGCGTCCCTTGATTGATGAAGCCTTGTCGCAATTATCAGAAACCGAACGCGAAGCGGTGTTGCTGCGATTTTTTGAGGAGCGGAGCCATCGCGAGGTTGGCGCGGCGCTCGGCTTGACCGAAGGTGCCGCGCAAATGCGGGTGGACCGTGCGATGAATAAGATGCGTGCCTTCTTTGTGCGGCACGGCGTGACGACCACGGTAGCCTTGTTAACTACGACGCTTGGCGCCCAAGCGGCCCGGACTTCTGCGCCCGCAATTTTGGCCGCGAACATCGCGGGGAAATCGCTGGCGGGCGCGGCCACTGCTGGATCTGGCAGTGGTGCCTGGTTGCAAAAATTTATTCGCGCAAAAAAATCTTCGCTGCTGGCAGGAACGGCGGCCCTAGCCGCCACCGGTGTTTTGGCCGCGACCTATATTTCATTATCTCCAACGCGGACGTCCACCACCAAGGCCACTGCTCAAGCCATGCCATTTATTCCACAAAAAACAATTTCCACTCCTGCGCCCAACATGAATCCCCCAACAATCCTCACCGCCGCAGTTTTGTCGGCTGCGCTCATCAGCACGCCAGCCAGTACAGTCGTGGCAGCTGACCAAAGCGCCCCAGTCAGTCAGCAGAGTACGGCTTCAGCCAGCCAGCAGTCCAATGCCAATCCGTCGTCTTCAAATACCAGTGGCAAAGTCAATCAAGACGCAGCGACATCTGCATTTAATGCTCAACCCTCAAACGATATCCAGGCACCCGTTACGCCCGCACCCCCGGGAATGGGCATTGCCACTTGGGATCCGCAGTTTATTATACCTGAGAAAAATGGACGGCCGAAAGTTGTGGACGTATTAGTGAAAGGCATTATCGCTGATCGGCCACCGTATTTAGTGGATATGACAGGAGTACTGAAAGGGAAAACCGTCACTGCCATTAATGGTCGCGGCGAATTGAAGCCGTACTTTAATGTTAAAGAGGTACATGGCAGGCAAACAGCTCTCTGCTCAGACGGCATGGTGGCCATTTGGGGCCCAGGACTTCATCCTTCTCTTACTGGTGAAAAGGACCATGATAATTCCCTCTACCAACCCGTGCTCGTGGATACCTCCTCTTTGAAAGAGAAAAAAATTGTGACCGTCGAAAGCCGAGCGGGTGGCGATTACATCCTGTGTTCAGATGGCACCATCTATTCAATTCGTGATTACAATTACAAAGGAGCTGATTTCACAACCGCGATTGGAATCTTGAAAAAGGACTTGGGCACACGCATCACCAAGTTTTCTGGAAGCGATGGTAATTTCATAGCCCTTCGCCAAAACGGTACTCTTATTGCCGCGGGCTTTAACGGAAAAGGCGAGTTGGGAGTTGGGCAGAAAATCGATAGTGCCGGTCAGCAAGTTGGGCTCACTTCCGTATATACTGGCGGAGTCTTGCAAGGTAAAAAAGTGATAGATCTTGCTACGGAAGGAAGTCAGAGCCTTGCCCTATGCTCGGACGGCACACTCGCCTACTGGGGCACCGAGGTAGTACCGGGCATGTATGAACTGGGTTTACAGGCCGACCACGTTAATGCTTCCGTCGATATAGATAAGGACAAACAAAATCTACCTGGTCTATTCAATATTTTCGACGGCACCATGATCTTTAATTTCAGCGGCATTCCGGTGCGGGTCCTGGATGAAACCGGTTTGCTGAAAGGTAAAACTATCACCGCGCTAGCCCATGCCTCCGGTAGTATTTTGGTGCTGTGTTCCGATGGCACCGTGGCGGCTTGGGGTGGGGAAGTCGCCCCGCTGACTGCCGACATGGAAACGAACCCTTATGAGGCCAACGGCCCACCCTTTTATTATTATATTGATCGGCCCCTTGACCTGCCCGCCACAGCCTATCCGATTCTGGTCAGTGGCACGGGTGCGTTGGCCGGCAAAACTGTTACGGCGATTACCGATGAAGGCCTGATGCTTTGTTCAGACAACACCCTCGTGCAATGGAACGGTGATTCAGCTCCAGTGGCGGTAAATCTTGGTGCAATCAAAGGTCGGACCATCATCGCCATCGCCCCCCGTATGGCATTATTTAAATAATTTTTCAGGGGCTTTTCACAACCGCCCCCGATGCGCCAAATCCTGGATGATTTTGACGGCGAGGCCGGTCCAGCCGGTTTGGTGGCTGGCGCCGCAGCCGCGGCCGTTGTCACCGTGGAAATATTCGTAGAATAAAACCAAGTCCTTGAAATTCGGGTCGGTGGAATAGCGGAGATCGGTGCCGTGGCAGGGGCGGATGCCCTGGGCGTTGGGGAGGAACAAGCTGACCATGCGGCGGCCGATTTCGTCGGCAGCTTCACCGAGAGTCATGAATTTGCCCGAACCGGTGGGGCACTCAACCTTGAACCCGTCGCCATAAAAATAATCGTAGCGTTGGAGGGCCTCGATGAGCAGGAAATTGACGGGGAACCAGACGGGGCCGCGCCAGTTGGAATTGCCGCCGAAGAGGTTGTTGGTGCTTTCGCCGGGGTCGTAGCTGACCGTGTATTGCTGGTGGTCGAACTTGATGACGGCGGGATTTTTTTCGTGCGCCTTGGACAAACTGCGCAGGCCGTGCGGCGAGAGGAATTCGTTTTCGTCGAAGACGTATTTGAGCACGCGTTCGAGGCGGTCGCGCGAGGGGATGGCAAGGAGCATCTTGCCCGAGCGGGCGCCGCCTTGCTCCATGCAGGCGATGTGCTGGCGGAGGTCGGGCCGGTGGTCGAGGAACCAATGCAGGCGTTTGTTAAATTGCGGGAGGCGGTTGATGATTTCCTCGTCAAGCACTTCAACAGCGAGGAGGGGGATGAGCCCGACCATGGAACGACTGGGCAGGCGGATGGAGGTGCCCTGGAAGGAAATCTGGTCGTGGTAAAAACCGGCCTCGGGGTCCCAGAGGCCGGTGCCGCCGAGGGTGTTCATGGCGTCGGCGATATTTATATAGTGCTCGAAAAATTTGGAGGCGACGCCTTCGTAGGAACTGTCCTGCCCGGCGAGTTCGAGCGCCATGGAGAGCATGGTGCCGCAGTAGAAGGCCATCCACGCGGTGCCGTCGGCCTGTTCAAGGTGGCCGCCGCCAGGGAAAACCTGGTTGCGGTCGAAGGCGCCGATGTTGTCCATGCCGAGAAAGCCGCCGCCAAAAATGTTGTGGCCCTCGGGGTCCTTGCGGTTGACCCACCAGGTGAAGTTGATGAGAAGCTTGTGAAAAGCTTGCGCGAGGAAATTATGGTCGCGCTGGCCGTCGCGCCCGGCGGTCATTTTATAAACGCGCCAGCAGGCCCAGGCGTGGACGGGGGGATTGACGTCACCAAACGCAAATTCGTACGCGGGGATTTGCCCGTTGGGGTGCATGTACCATTCACGCAAAAGGAGGAGCAGTTGTTCCTTGGTGAACTGCGGGTCGACGGCAGAAAAGGGAATCATGTGGAACGCGAGGTCCCACGCAGCGAACCACGGGTATTCCCATTTATCGGGCATCGAAATGACGTCGCGACTGAAGAGGTGCGCCCAATTGTGGTTGCGACCCTGGAGGCGCGCGGAGTCGGGCTTGGGCTGCGAGGGGTCGCCATCGAGCCAGTCGCGCACGGAGTAGTGGTAAAATTGTTTACCAAACAACATACCCGCAAACCCCTGGCGGACGACCTGCTGGTGCTGGTCATCCATGGGTCCGGCGGAGCGGCGCAGGAGGTGGTAGAACTCAGTCATCTCCGATTCGCGGTCGGCGATAATTTCGTCAAAGTGCGGGCCGAAAAATTGCGGCGGGGCTTCGCGCTCGCTGGTGAGGCGCAGGCGGAGGGTGACTTCGCCGCCGGCCGGAATATTTAATTGGTACCAGGCGGCGGCCTTGGTGCCGGTGTTGGCGGGGTTGACGACACCGTCGCGATTATGAATGACGTGTTCGTGGAAGGCGTCTTTGACAAAGGGCGTGTATTGCGGGATGCCGAAAAGTTTTTGCGAGTTGGTTTCGTTTTCGGTGAAGAGCCACTGCGGCGCGGGCTGGTTGGGGACGGTGTCAGCGGCGAATTTAAACGGCTCCAATTCCTGGTGCTCGGTGTGGACGATGCCATCGTTGTCGAGGTAGAGGCGCGGCTTGAGCGTGCAGCCTTCGAAGCGGCAGCCCCAGACCCAGGTGTTGCGGAACCAGAGCGTAGGCAGGACGTGGAGCTTTGCGGTGTCGGGCCCGCGGTTGGCGATGCGCAGCTGGATGAGGGTGTCGTTCGGGCCTTCCTTGGCGTAGGTGGCGAAGACGTCGAAGTAGCGGTTGTCGTTAAAGATGCCAGTGTCGCTGAGTTCGAATTCAGGCGAATCGGTGCCGCGGGCGCGGTTTTCGGCAACGAGGCGCGCGTAGGGAAATTCGGCCTGCGGGTATTTATAAAGCGTGCGGGCGAAGGAATGCGTCGGCGTCGAATCGAGATGGTAATACAGTTCCTTCACGTCTTCGCCGTGATTGCCCTCGGCGTTGGTAAGGCCGAAGAGGCGCTCTTTGAGAATCGGGTCTTTTTCGTTCCAAAGCGAAACGCCAAAGCAGAGGCGGCACTCGCGGTCGGTCCAGCCGAGGAGGCCGTCTTCGCCCCAGCGGTAGGCGCGGCTGCGGGCTTGGTCGTGGGTGAAATACTCCCAGCATTCGCCGTTGGCGGAATAATCTTCGCGCACGGTGGACCACTGGCGATCAGCGAGGTAAGGGCCCCAGCGTTTCCAGTTTTTGGTGCGGTCGGCATCCTCGGCCAGGCGACGGCCCTCGATAGTTTCGGCAGAATCGCCGATGGCCGCCGGACCATGGCCGGGCGCGGGCGCTATTTTGCGAAAGCGGGTGCCGGCCTTGGGATGGTGCGGCGCAGAAGTGGCGATTTGCGAATCCTCCGCCGGATGCTCGAGCCGGGCGGGCAGAAATTCACTGACGGGCGGTTTGGCCGGGGTGCGCTTCGGAGGACGGGGCATGGAACAATATAAACCGAGAAGGCGTTAGGCGGAAATGAAAAAGCGCGGTAGGTGAAACCCGCCTGGGCCGGATTGCGTTGCTTGCCTGCGGGTGTTTTTAGCTAGGAATTCCCCGGGAGAGAATTACGATGGGCCAGATGAAACAAAAACGCCGCATGCGGCCGGATTGCATTGCCCCATGAGAATCGCCGTCATCGGTTTATATAATTCCGGCTCCACGGCTATTGCGGGGACGCTGCATCACCTGGGCGTGAACATGGGCGCGCCTTATCATGGCAATTTTTTTGAGTCGCTCGAAATTAAACAAAAATTGAGCGAGTGGTGGGACGAACCGCAGTTGAAAAAATTTGCGCCGAAAAAACAGCGGGTGGCTTATTTGCGGGAGTGGATAAAACGACAGGAAGCTTTGGGAAATAGTCGCGTCGGCGTGAAGCATCCGCTGCTGTGTTTAAGTGCGCATGATTTGGAGGAAGCGTGGGGCAAGCGCGTGAAATATATTTGGGCGCATCGGAGTTTAAAGGATTCGATTCAGGGATTGGAAAAGCGCCGCTGGTTTTCCCATCCAAAACCCCTGCAGGAGTATTTCTGGCATTCGGCGACGGAGTTTTTTGCCGAGCACAAACACCTGCGGGTGGATTTTGAGGATATGGTAAGCGACCCAGGCACAAATGTCGCGCGCATCATCGACTATTTGGAGCTGGAGCCAGACAAAGCGCAGATTGCAGCGGCGGTGCGGAGCATCAAGTCCCGGGAGAAAAACAAAAAAATTGGCCTATAAACCCCGTCGCATGCGGGCTTGCGCCGGAGGCGGGTTTGGGTAGTTTTAAATCCCCCACCCCATCCCCATGAACTGCCCTTTGCGTTTGCGTTTCCTGAAGTTTAGTTCGCTCAGCCTCGTGCTGGGCAGCCTCGCCGCCAATCTGGCGTCCGCCCAACCGGCCGCACCGGCGGCCGACCCCAGCACAGCGCCAACTGCTGAAGCCGCCGCGCCGGCGATCGTGCCGATGACCACGGTGGTGCCGGATGGCAAGGTGCACAAATTTGAAACGCGCGACCACCAGTTCTGGATGGATGGCCAGCCGACTTTGTTGCTGACGGGGGAAATGCACTTTGGCCGTGTGCAGCCGGAGGATTGGGAGACGCGCATCAAACAGGCCAAGGCGATGGGGTTGAACGCCATTAGTTTTTATTTATTCTGGAACCAGGTGGAGAGCAAGGAAGGGACCTTTGACTTCAGCGGCATGAACGACGTCCGGCACGTTTTGAAACTTTGCCAGGACAATGGCATGTGGGCGATTTTACGACCGGGCCCGTATTGTTGCGCAGAGGTGGACTACGGCGGCATCCCGTATTGGACGTTGAAATACCCGGATGTGAAAATCCGCACGAACGACCCGAAGTATGTCGAATGGAGCAAGAAATATATTGAGCAGGTCTATAAACAGGTTGGCGACCTGCAGGTCACCAAGGGCGGGCCGCTCATCATGGTGGCGATTGAAAACGAGTACAGCAACGGCCAGCCGACCAGCAATGACTACATGGTTTCGCTGCAAAAGATTTTCCAAGACGTGGGCTTTGACGTGCCGATGTTCACCTGCGACCCGCAGCCTGAGCCACAGTCACGTCTATTGCCGGGGGTGATGGCGCAGCAAAACGGCCTTTCGAACCGCGGGGGCGCGCAGTTGCTCAATGACCTCGGCGATTTCCCCGTCTATGTGCCCGAGGTTTACACGGCGTGGTTTCTCGGTTGGGGCCAGAAGCCGGTGAACGAATATGTTTCCCGCAGCCCGCTGCGCTCAATCGTGACGCGGCTAACCACGCTGCTCGATAACAATTATTCATTTTGCCTCTACATGTTCTTTGGCGGCACGAATTATGGGTTCAACGACGGCGCAGTCTATTTCCAGTCGCTGGTGACGAGCTATGAATATGGCGCGCCGATTGACGAAGCTGGCCGCACGACAGAAAAGTTCCGCGCCATTCGCGATTTGCTCAGCACGCGCACCAACCGCAAATTACCCGAGCCACCGGCAGACCCGGTGGTGGTCGATTTGCCGGCAATTAAATTCTCCGAACAAGAACCGCTGTTGTCCACCCTGCCTGCCCAGCCGACGAAAGTCGCGGACAAAACCCTCTCGATGGAGGATTTGGATCAAGCGTATGGCTTTATTGATTACCGCAAAAAATTTGATGACGGACTGAAGGGCGTACTCGAACTCAAAAATTCGTCGGACTACACGATTGTCATGGTGAATGGGAAAACGGTGGGCGAGGCGTATCGCGGGCTGGGGCCCGACAGCAGCAAAATTACGCTAAACCAGGACGGGCCGGCGACGCTCGACATCCTGGTTTATAATCTCGGGCGAATCAGCGTCATCTTGAACGACCGCACCCAGGTCTACGCGCGCAAAGGCTTGCTCGGTGGAGCGGCGCTTGATGGCAAAGACCTTACCGGTTGGGAAATGTATTCGCTGCCGTATGAGTCGGGGCCCGGAAAATTTCAGGCGGCTACTGCATCTGCGAATGGTCCGGCTTTTTATCATTCCACGTTCACGGTTGCCAAAGTCGGCGGTACTTTTTTGGACATGCGCAATTGGAGTTTTGGCGTGGTGTGGATCAACGGCCACAATCTGGGACGGTTTTGGGACCGCGGGCCGGTGCGCACGCTTTTTGTGCCGGGTGAATGGCTCAAAAAAGGTGAAAACGATATAACCGTGCTGGAACTGCATGATGCGCCGAAGACTCCAGTTATTACCAGTGTGGCCAACAATATTCAGGAAGACGCCGTGACCTGGTCGGTAGGTCTGACTACGCCGCCGGGCGGCGGACGCGGAGGCGCAGGATTCCGCGGCGGACGGGGTGGGCGCGGTGGCTTTGGTGGATTTGGACCCGGACGCGGCGCTGGCCCCGGCGGACCTGCTGCGACAGGCAACCCTGCTTCGGCGACACCCGCCGGCAGCGCAACGACCACGACTCCCCCTTCCCAATGAATTACTTTTATTGCGTTCGTTTGCTGAAATTCATCGCGCTGGGCGGATTGCTCAGCGGCCTCGCGGGCAACCCAGTCATGGCGCAAACGGCGACGGCACCAGCGGTAGCACCCGCCAAGCCGCTGGTTTCCAGCATCGTGCCCGATGGCAAACCGCACAAGTTCGAGGCGCGTGACCACCAGTTTTTTATCGATGGACAGCCGACGATGCTGATTTCCGGCGAGATGCATTTTGGCCGTGTGCAGCCGGAAGATTGGGAAACGCGCATCAAGCAGGCGAAGGCGATGGGGCTGAATGCGATTAGTTTTTATTTATTCTGGAACCAAGTGGAGCCCGAGGAAGGCAAGTTTGACTTCACCGGCATGACGGATGTGAAGCGCGTACTGAAACTATGCCAGGACAACGGCATGTGGGCGATATTGCGCCCGGGGCCGTATTGCTGCGCGGAGATTGAATACGGCGGCATTCCGTATTGGACGTTGAAATACCCCGACGTAAAAATCCGCACGGATGACAAAAAATTTCTCGGTTGGTGCAAAGACTACATCAACGAAGTTTATAAACAAGTCGCCGACATGCAGGTAAGCAAAGGCGGTCCGCTGGTGATGGTGCAGATCGACAATGAATACGGCATTACCGACCCACAGGCCGCTGATGGCCCCGGCAACAACAACTACATGGTGGAGTTGAATAAAATTTTCAAGGGCGCGGGCTTTGACTGCCAGCTCTTTGTCTGCAACCCGACACATGCGCCGGAATGGACGGACCCGAACTACCGCATCCCGGGCGTGATGATCTGCCGCAATGGCCTGGGCAATGACACGATGTACAACGTCAGCAAGGAGGCGATTGGCAATTACCCGGTGTTTGTGCCTGAAGTTTATACGGCGTGGTTCAGCGGCTGGGGCGAACCGATTGCCACGCGCAATGGCTCGATCCCGGAAATTTCCACCTGGGTGGACTACCTGCTCGACCACCAATATTCGTTCAACCTGTACCTTTTCTTTGGTGGCACCAACTACGGCTTCGACAACGGTTGCAATTTCTTTGAGCCGGTGCAAACGAGCTATGATTACCGCGCACCCGTGGACGAAGCGGGTCGCTTGACGGAAAAGTTTTACGCGCTGCGCGATTTGCTCAGCAAACGCCTGAACGTCAAACTGCCTGATCCGCCCGCAGACCAGGAGGTCATCACCCTGCCAACCATTGACCTGAAGGAGTCGGAGCCATTGCTGGCCACGCTGCCGAATCGGCCGACCCTCGTGGCCGACAAACCGGCCTCAATGGAAATGCTCGACCAGGACTACGGCTTTGTGGATTACCACAAACAATTTCCCAATGGGCTCAAAGGAACGCTGGAGCTGAAAGACGCGCAGGACTACAGCATCGTCATGGTGAATGGCATCACGGTTGGCGAATCCTTCCGCGGGCTGGGCTTGGATACCAATAAAATTACCGTCAACCAGTCCGGGCCCTGCACGCTCGATATTTTGGTATATAATTTGGGCCGCATCAGTGTCGTTGTGAACGACCGCACCCAGCACCTCGCGCGCAAAGGTCTGCTCGGTGGTGCCACGCTCAACGGCACGGAATTAACGGGCTGGGACATGTATTCGCTCCCCTACCCCGAAGGCCCCGCGCATTTCGAGGCGATGAACCACTTGCCCACCGGGCCGACTTTTTATCGCGGTACATTCACGGTCAATAAACTCGGCGGCACGTTTTTGGACATGACCAACTGGAGCTTTGGCGTGGTATGGGTCAACGGACACAACCTGGGCCGCTTCTGGGACCGCGGCGGATTGCGCTCGCTGTTTGTGCCGCAACAGTGGCTAAAGGAAGGCGAAAATGAAATTGTCGCGCTGGAGCTGCACGACTCGCCAACCTTTGCAAAAATTTCCGGTGGCACGCAAATTATCGAAGAACCGTCGGAAAAATGGGCGGTGAAGCTCGACGCCCCGCCGACGTTCTGATGCTCTGAGCCCGTCATGCGCATTACCGCCATCCGTGAGAAAACGGCCCGCATCGCGTCGCCGATTGCGAACGCCTACATCGACTTTTCGCAAATGACGTGCTCGGTGGTTGCCGTGCACACCGATGTCGTGCGCGACGGCCAGCCGGTGATCGGCTACGGTTTTACTTCGAATGGCCGCTATGGGCAGGGCGCGTTGTTGCGCGAAAGATTCATCCCGCGAATTCTGGCGGCCGAACCGGCAACGCTGGTGGATGAAAAGCACGACAATCTAGATCCGCATAAAATTTGGGCGCGGATGATGACCAATGAAAAACCTGGCGGCCACGGCGAGCGCTCAGTCGCCGTCGGCGCAGTGGATATGGCGGTGTGGGATGCGCTGGCGAAAATTGCCGGGCAGCCATTGTTCAAGCTCCTCGCCGAACGCTATGGCAATGGCCAGGCCGACCCCCGGGTGTTCGTTTACGCCGCCGGAGGTTATTATTATCCCGGAAAAGATCTCGATGCCCTGCGCCGGGAAATGCGCGGCTACCTCGACCGCGGTTACAGTGTTGTGAAAATGAAAATCGGTGGCGCACCAATTGAAGAAGACCGCCAACGCATCGAAACGGTGCTCGCGGAACTGGCGCCGGGCCAGCGACTGGCCGTGGATGCCAATGGGCGCTTTAATTTGGCAACGGCGATTTGCTACGGCGAGATGCTGGCGCCGTATAAATTATTTTGGTACGAAGAAGCCGGCGACCCGCTCGACTACACGCTGCAGACAGAATTGGGAAAGCATTACGACCAGCCGATGGCGACCGGGGAGAATCTTTTTTCGATGGCCGATGCGCGCAACCTGATCCGCCACGGCGGAATGCGCAAGGACCGCGACTGGCTGCAATTCGACTGCGCACTCAGCTACGGGCTCGTGGAATATTTGCGGACGCTGGACATGCTGCGCGAACATGGCTGGTCGCCCACGCGGTGCATCCCACACGGAGGACACCAATTGTCGCTCAATATCGCGGCGGGACTTGGCCTGGGCGGGAATGAATCGTACCCCGATCTTTTTCAACCGTACGGTGGTTTTCCAGATGGCGTGAATGTGGTGAATGGTTACGTGACGATGCCCGAGTTGCCCGGCATTGGATTTGAAGGCCGCGCGACGTTGTACCGTGAATTGAAAACGCTGAATGAGTGAATCCGCCATGCCTGCCGCAACAACTTTCAATCACGGCGGAGCAGGCAGAACGCTTTACGTCCAAGTAATCGGGGCAGTCATTCTCGGAGCAGTGATTGGTTATAGCTGGCCGAGCTATGGCATTGCGCTTCAACCGCTGGCTGACGGATTCATCCAACTGATTCGCGCACTGCTGGCGCCGGTGATTTTTGTGACGGTGGTATCTGGTTTGGCGCGGGCCGGAAATTTACGCGAAGCCGGCCGCATCGGGCTGAAGGCGTTGATTTATTTTGAAGTGTTTTCGACCCTGGCGCTGGGCATTGGGCTGGTCGTGGCCAATGTGGTGAAACCCGGCGTGGGAATGAACATCGACCCGCATACGCTCAATCCATCGTCACTGGCCAATTATGAGGCAGCGGCGCGACCAGCGACGGCGGCGGGGCTGGCGCAAACACTCGCGCATAATCCGATGTTGCAGATTATTTTTTGCGCCGTGGTGGGAGGCGCGTTGCTGTCGTTTTTCCGTGACCGGGCGGGGCCTTGTTTGAACTTTTTGGATTCGGCGGCCAAGGCCTTGTTTTTTGTGGTGGGGCTCATCATGCGCGCGGCGCCCTTGGCGGCGCTGGGAGGCGTGGCCTTTACGGTTGGGCATTTTGGTTTGGGGAGCCTCGCAGCACTGGGCCGTTTGCTGATCGCATTGTATATAACGAGCGCGCTGTTTGTCTTCGGGGGCTTGGGCCTCGTTATGCGTTCGTGCGGAATTAGACTCTGGCCGCTGCTGCGCTATTTGAAGGAGGAGATTTTCATCACATTTGCGACGGTAAGCACGGAGGCCGTGTTGCCGCGCACCATGGAAAAACTGGAAAAGCTCGGCTGCGCCAAACCGGTGGTGGGCCTGGTGTTGCCCGCTGGCTATACATTTAATCCCGACGGTACGGCAATTTACCTTACGATGGCGACGCTGTTCATCGCGCAGGCTACTAATACGCCGTTGTCGCTGGGGGACCAACTTTTGGTGCTGGGCGTGTTGATGCTGACGTCGAAAGGCTCGGCGGGAGTGGCTGGAGCGGGGTTCGTCGCGCTGGCGGCCACGTTGTCCTCTTTCGGAAAAATCCCGGTGGCGGGATTGGTGCTGCTGCTGGGCGTGGACCGATTTCTCAACGAAGCGCGCGCGGTGACCAACCTGATTGGCAACAGCGTGGCAACGATTGCCATCGCGACGTGGGAAAAATCCTTCGACCGCGCCCAAGCGCTGCGAGTGCTGGACGGCTTCCGAAAACTATGACCGTCGCAGTTTTGCCTAGGTGCCGGAAGGATAGCTGTCGGAAACTTTGGCGCCTTCGTTAATCCACTGTTTGACCATCGCGATTTCATTCGCGGTGGGTTGCTCCTGGATATTGGAGGGCGGCATGTGGCCGTCATCTTCCGTGGTGGAGATCATCTTGAATAGCGTGCTATTAGCCGCATCACCTGGCTTTACCCGGGCCAGGATGCCGGCCTTGGTGTCAAACCGCGTGCGACCGGCCTGCCGGTTGGGGCCATGGCAACGGAGACAGTAGCTGGCGAAAAACGGCTGCACCTTTTGGTCGAAATCAATCGTGGCCACCACTGGCACCGGCGCGGCAACGGGAGCGGGGACAGCCATGGGCGCCGGAGCGGGGGCGGCGGTAACTGGGGTGGGTGCAGCGGTCACGGGCGTGGGCGTAACGGCGCTGGAAGTCGGCGCAGGTTGAGTCGCGCAAGCGCTGAGGGCAACGGCACAGGCCCCGATAAATAGGGGCGAACGGGCGAGATTGAAAAACTTTGCGGTGGAGTCAGCGGTGGATTTCATACAATAAAAGTCGAAGGTGGCAGTTCGGTGTACACTAATTCGAAATGGAGCATTGGAAAGCCAATTTTGTGCCAGAAGCAGGTTTCCTTTTCGCCAATTAACGGGCGCAAAAAAACTTCAACTCCGCGCTTTGCTCCGATACCGGGACTCTGCTAGCTTCGGGGCCGCTCATGGAACCCATCTCCAACGTCCTCGCCTCGCGATATGCCTCCAAGGCGATGCGGGCCATCTGGTCGCCACGGGGCCGCATTCTCCTGGAGCGCGAATTTTGGATAGCCATTCTCAAGGCCCAGCACGACCTCGGCCTGCCGGTGCCAGCGGAAGCCATCGCCGACTACGAACGCGTCAAAGACCAGATCGACCTCGAATCCATCCACGAGCGCGAAAAAGTGGGCCGCCATGATGTGAAGGCACGGATCGACGAATTTTGCGCGCTGGCCGGCCATGAACACATCCACAAGGGGCTCACCTCGCGTGACCTGACTGAAAGCGTTGAGCAGCTGCAAATTTATCGTGGACTGGAACTGGCGCGGCTCAAGGCCGTGGCCGCGCTCGTCGCCCTCAGCCGCCGCGCGGGCGAGTATAAGAACATGCAACTGACGGCCCGCACGCACAACGTCCCGGCCCAGCTCACCACGGTCGGCAAACGCCTGGCGATGTTTGGCGAGGAAATGCTGCTCGCGCTCGAAGGGCTCGACCAACTGATCGAGCGCTATCCGGTCCGCGGACTCAAAGGC